>ENA-OWRC01000340-OWRC01000340.1-human-gut-metagenome-genome-assembly--contig:-NODE-340-length-60787-cov-4.467908_pt1 | contig 60787 bp, 46 predicted proteins | sample MGYA00248268_ERZ651895 | MGnify/ENA primary metagenome ERZ651895 (study PRJEB26924, sample SAMEA4378242) | human gut metagenome | biome: human gut; feature: human-associated habitat; material: faeces...
GCTCAAGGCCTTCCAATCCTTCGTAAAGGGAATGACGAATCCCACGCTCGTTCCCGCCATCTGCTCGGCCATGGGCTTTGCCGCGGCCGTGACCGCTTCGAAGTGCGATCAGCATCTCGTCGCCGCCGTGGCGGCGCCCCTCAAGAAGTTGGGCGGGCTCCTCATTCCCGCGGCCACGATCCTCACCTTCCTCATCAACATCGCGATCATGTCGGCGGCCGGGACGGCCGCGACGGCCGGCGCGACCTTCATTCCGCTTCTTCTTCGCGCGGGCATTCGTCCGGCGGCCGCTGCGGCGGCCGTGGGCGGCGGCACGATGACGGGGCTGCTCCTCAATCCTGGCTGCGCGCACGACATCTACGTCGCGAAGATGGCCGAGATGGATCTGATGGCCTTCATCGCCTATCTCGCTCCCTACGCCGTCGGGCTCGTGCTCGTCGCTACGGTCATCAACGCCGCCCTCATGATCGTGAAGAACAAGGACCACAAGGCCGATCCGTCCGAATTCAAGGGACAGATTCAAGAAACCGAAGCCTTCAAGGTGAATCCCCTCAAGGCCGTTGCGCCTCTCGTTCCGCTCGTCATCCTCATGAGCGCTTCGATCTGGTTCCCGAAGGCCGGCATCGACGTCGTCGCCGCCATGATCATCGGCACGGTCGTCATCGCGCTCGTCACGCTCATGAACCCGGGCGAACTCTCGAAGGCCTTCTTCAAGGGCATGGGTTCGGGGTACATGCAGGTGATCGGCCTGATCGTCGCCGCGGGTCTCCAGGCCACGGGCGCCGTCGCGGCCTTCATCGAATTCCTCAAGGGCTCGAACGAATTCGCCCGCTGGGGCGCGGCCTTCGGTCCCTTCCTCATGGCCTTGGGCACGGGCTCGGGCGAAGCCGCCATCTGGGCCTTCAATCAGGCCGTGACGCCTTCGGCCGCGAGCTTCGGCATGGAACCGGAAGGTCTGGGTCTCCTCGCCATTCTCGCCGGCCAGTTCGGCCGTACGGCGAGTCCTCTGGCGGGCTGCATCATCATCGTCGCGGGTTTTGCGGGCGCCGACGCGGTGCAGGTCTGCAAGCGCCTCTTCCCGGGCATGCTCGTCGCCTGCGTTCTCTCGGCGCTCATTCTGGTCTGAGACCGGAGGAGAGAACATCATGTTCGATCTCATCATTCGCTCGGCCGTCGTCGTTGATCCGGTGAAACGCACCGAGCGCGTCGCCGACGTCGCGATCGAAAACGGATGCATCGCCCGAATCGAGCCTTCGATCGCGGGGGAGGCCCGGGAAACGGTCTCGGCCGAGGGGCTGGTGCTTCAGCCCGGAATCATCGACACGCACCTTCACTTGACCGCGAGTCCCGCGGGCCACGCCATGGCGGTGCGCGCGGGCGTCACGACCGCGGTCGACATGGCGGGTCCCCCGGAAAAGGTCATGGCCGAGGCGAAGACGCACGGGCGGGGACTCAACGTCGCCGTCCTGAACGCGATTCTTCCGGGGCGCAACGTCTCGGGAAACCGTCCCGACGCTTCGGAAATCGACGCCTTTCTCACGGCGTCGCTCGAAGCGGGCGCCTTCGGCGTGAAGCTTCTGGGCGGGCACTTCCCGCTCACGCCCGAAGCCTCCGCCGCCATGGTGCGGCAGAGCGCCGAACGGGGCGTCTACATGGCCTGGCACGCGGGCACGACCGAAAAGGGCTCGAACCTCGAAGGTCTTCGCGAGGCCGTGGCGCTCGCCGACGGACATCCCCTTCACATGGCGCATCTCAACGCCTATTGCCGCGGACGCGTTCTTCCGGTTCTCGGCGAATGCCTCGAAGCCGCGGCGCTCCTCGAAGCGCACCCCGAAATCGTGACGGAGAGCTATCTCTCGGCGCGAAACGGGTGTCCCCTCGGCTTTAAGAAAGACGGCGCGCCCGAGTCCGCCGTTCTTGCCGGGAACCTCCGCGCCTTCGGGTTTACGGCGGACCTTGCGGGACTGCGCCGCGCAGTCCTTTCGCACCGGCTCGGCGTTCTCGTGCCCGGCGGCGACGACGTGGCGATCGTCTCGGGCGAGGCGGGGCTCGAGCATTTCGAAAGGGCCCGGGCCGAAAAGCGACCCGTCGACGGATCCTTCGACGGCGTCAATCCCTTCGCCTCGCGCGCCTTCTTTGCGGAACGCCGCCGCGCGGACGGAAGTTTCCTCGTCGACGCGATCGGCACGGACGGAGGCGGCATTCCCCGCAACGTCATTCTCGAGTCGGGGCTCCCGCTCGTGAAGCTCGGCGCCTTCGACGCGGTCGACTTCGCCGTGAAGACCGCCTATCTGCCGAGCCGCATGCTCGGACTCGCGCAGAAGGGGACGCTCGAGCCCGGCGCCGACGCGGACCTCACGATCTACGACCCCGTCGCCGGGCGCGCCGTCCATTCCCTCGTGAAGGGGAGCTTCCTTCTTCGCGACGGGCGCACGACGGGACGCGGAGCGCGGATCGTCTGCACCGGGGCGGGCGCCGCGGCCGTCCGCCGTGCGGGGCTCGAACCCGTCCTCGCGCCGGGCGGCGTTCCGGCGCTCGATCGTCGCCAGGCCGCGGGAATCGTCTGATTTCCCCCGATTTTCCCTACCTTCATTACTCATCCTGAGAGGAATCATCATGAAAACCTTTTCCATTCGCCTCACTTCGCTCGCCGCGGCGCTCTGCGCGGCGGGGTTCGCACAGTCCGTTTCCGCGGCCGACATCACGTTCTTCGGCTTTTTGGACCAGGGCGTCACCTATCGTCATGAGGATCTGAACTACGGCATGCGCGGTCCGCAGGGACAGAGCTCCTGGGCGCCCGCCCCGATCGGCGAGGACGGAACCGTGGCGGCCGCGGGTTCGAAGAGCACCGTCGAACAGGGTACGGGCAACGTGAGCACCTGGGGCATCAAGGGTTCCGAAGAGATCGGCGAAGGCACGAAGGTGATCTTCCACCTCGAATCGGGCTTTCTCGCCGACGACGGCACGATCTACGGCTCGGGCAACAAGATCTTCGAGCGCGAATCGTCGGTCGGGATCGAGTCGACGACCTACGGTCAGATCAAGTTCGGGCGCTTTCCGGCCCTGACGACGGGGTCGGGCACGACCGGGATCTTCAATTCCCGCGTCAATCCGTTCGGCGCCGGCTGGGGCAACATGACGGGCGGCTGGAAGTTCGCGGGCACGCTCGCGAACGCCCGCTACGACAACATGATCAACTACATTTCGCCCAAGTTCGGGGGACTGCGGCTCCACGCCCAGTACTCGTTCAAGAACAGCGGCGACGACGCGGCCGAAGAAGGTTCTTCGAAGACCGACCGCTGGTGGGCCGTGGGCGCGACCTATACGGCGGAACGCTTCTACCTCGCCGCCGCCGTGGACTGCATCGACTACGCCAATCGTCAGAACTACTACGTCAACAACGCGATGCGTTCGGCCGAAGACGCCTACAAGGTGCTCGTGGGCGGCCACTACGACTTCGGGACCTTCAAGCTCTACGGCACGGCGCAGTACATGAAGAACGTCCCCTGGATCGGCGGCTACTCGACGAAGGAAGTGGCTCCGATGCTCGCGAAGGACCTCGAGGCGACGAGCGGCGTTTCGCAGAAGGGCTTTGACGCCTGGGCGGTGTCGACGGGCGTCGACTTCCGCGCCGCGGGCGGCACGGTGAAGATGTCGCTTGCGTATGCGCAGGCGGAAAACCAGAACGATACCGGCGCGACGGGCCGGGACATGCAGCGCGCGAACCTGGGGCTCGGCTACATTTATCCTCTGAGCAAGCGCACTTCGGTCTACGCCGTGGGCGGCTACTTCTGGCAGGACGCCGACTGGCAGAAGGACGACATCTCCGCGCATGAAGCGATCGTCGGTCTGATGCACCGCTTCTGATTTTTGAGAAGGGCCGGCTTTCTGCGGAAGGCCGGCCCGGAGGTCCCGTCCGACGGTTTGCTCGGGCGGGGCCGCGTAACCTGATTCACTCGGCATTGGATCCGGAGGTTTAAGAACATGCTGGGAATGCACATGGGGCGCGTACCCGCGCCGAGCGCCGCGGAAGACGCCGCCGGCCCGGGCGGCGAACGCGTGAATTTCGACACCGAAGACTGGCTGCAGCTCATCAACAGGGCTTCCGTCGTGGCGAACGTGGAGGCGGGGCTCCTCGACCGTGAAAACGCAAGAAAGCTCGCCGACGCCTTGAACGACATGCGAAGCGAAAGAGAAAAGCCCGGCGCCGGGCGCGCGGAACTCTACATCGCGTTCGAGCCGGAACTTCTTCGCCGCGCCGGCATGGCCGCAAGCATCCTGCACGTCGGACGCTCGAGTCAGGACATTCTCGCCACCGCGAACGCGGGCCTCAACCTCGAGCGTCTCACGAAGCTGCTTGCCGCGCTCTCGGAAGTCCGCTGGGCGCTCTGGGAACTCGCCGAGCGCGAAATGGGCGCGGTCGTGCCCGCCTACACGAACGGCGTTCAGGCGCAGCCGACGCTCTACAGCCACTATCTTCTCGCGCAGATAGCGGTCTTCGGCCGCGACGTCGAACGCGCCTTCGAGTGCATCGGGCGCTTCGACTTCTGTCCGATGGGCTCGGCCGTCTTGAACGGCACGGGCTGGCCCCTCAGGGTGGAGCGCATGGCCGAGCTCCTCGGTTTTTCTCGGGCCTGCCCGAACGCCTTCGACGCGGGGCAGTGCGCGGGCAACGACCTGCCGCTCGAAATCTCGCAGATCGTGACGGCGGCCATGCTGCACGTCAACGCCTTTCTCGCCGACTTCATGGTGCAGTACGCGTGCCCGCACCCCTGGATCCGCATGACGGACACGAACGGGGAGTACCGCTCGAGCGCCATGCCGCAAAAGCGCAACCCGGGACTCGTGAACGATCTTCGCCGAGACGCGGGGCTCGTGACGGGCGAGGCGCAGGGGGTGCTCCTGCGCATGCAGAATCTTGCACTCGGGATGGCCGACGTACGCGACGCGCGCATCATGCAGGCGCTCGCCGACGACGCCTGCGTCGTGCTTCGCACCTTCGCAGGGTTCGTGCGCACGCTTCGGGTCGACCGCGAACGGGCGCTCGCAGAACTCAACGCCGACTGGACCTGCACGCAGGAAATCGCCGACCGGCTCGTACGCTCGGGTTCGGTCGACTTTCGAAGCGGACACCGCTTTGCGAGCCGCCTCGTCACCTGGGCGCGCGAAAGAGGCGTGACGCCGCCGACGCTCTCCCACGAAGACGTGCGGACCCTATGGAGGACCTGTCGGGCGGACCTCGGGACGCCGGGCCTTCCCGAAGAATTTCCGCTCTCCGAAACGGAGCTTCGGGAGGCGACTTCGCCCGAGGGAATCGTGAGGGCGCGCGCGACGTTGGGAAGCTGCAATCCCGACTTCGTCGCGGCCGATCTCGAACGCGTACGCGAAGCGCTCGGACGGGTTCGGATCCGCATTCAGGCGCTCGAACAAAAGCGGTCGCTCACCGTCGAACGGCTCGATGCGGCGCTCCTCGAGACGCTTGCCGACTGACGCCTTCGCGAGGCGAAGGACTCCTTCGCCTCCCAAGCCAACCCTCGGAAATCCCTCCATGAACCTTACGCAACAACGCTGGCGGCTCCTCGCGGTGAGTTGCCTCATCAACCTCTTTGCGGGCTCGATCTACGCCTGGTCCGTCTTCGGCTCGGCGCTCGCCGCGCGTCTCACGGATCTCACGGGCGCCGCCGTCACGGGCGCGGACCTCGCGCTCGCCTTCGGGATCGCCAACGGGCTCGGACCCGTTCCCATGATCTTCGGCGGGGCGGTGAACGACCGCTTCGGACCGCGCTTCGTGATCATGGGGGGCGGGCTCCTCATGGGACTCGGACTCTTTCTTACGGGGTCCGTCGAGACGCCCGCGGGGGTCGTCCTCTCCTACGGCCTTTTCTTCGGGCTCGGACTCGGGCTCGTCTACGGCTGCACGATCAACAACACGATGAAGTTCTTCCCGGACCGCCGCGGTCTCGTCGGGGGTCTCACGACCGCCGCCTACGGGATCAGTTCGGTTCTGGTGCCGCCCGTCGCGTCCCTTCTGATCGCGAAGACGGGCGTTTCGTCGGCGCTGCAGATCTTCGGCGTTCTCTTCGGCGTCGTCATCGTGACGGGCGGTTTTCTCTCGATGCGCTGTCCGCCGGGGTTCGTTCCCGACGGCTGGACGCCGCCCGCAGGGCGCGCGGCCGGCGGGGTCGAACGAAATTGGCGCGCCATGCTCGCCTCGTCCGAATTCCCGCCGATGATCGTTCTTCTGATGTGCGGGGCGATCGCGGCCATGATGGTGATCGCGCACGTCTTTACGATTGCGCGCGACCAAATGGCCTGGAGCGCGGCCGAAGCGAGCGCCGCCGTCTCGATCATCGCTCTGGCGAACACCTTCGGGCGCATTTTCGCGGGATCGCTCTCGGACCGTCTCGGACGGCTCCCCGCGCTCTCGCTCGGGCTTTTTCTCTCGCTTACGGGTCTCGCCGCCCTGGCTTTTGCGGGGCCGGAAGCGGGCGCGCTCTTTTACGCGGGACTCGTCGCCGTGGGCCTTTCGTTCGGGTCCTTCATGGGGGTCTTCCCGGGCTATACCGCGGAAGTCTTCGGGTCGCGCCACAATTCCGTCAATTTCGGGATCATGTTCGCGGGCTTTTCGGCGGCGGGGATCGCGGGGCCGCTCCTCATGGGATCCCTGCGCGCGGCGGGCTTCGACTATCCCGTCTGCTATCTCGCGGGCGGCCTGATCTCGGCGGCGGGATTCCTCTCGATCCTGCGGTTGCGAAGTCTTCGCCGTCGTCTTTCGGAGAGCTGACCGGCAGAGCTTCTCGGGCGCGGGAGGGCCGCTCCGGCGCTTCCGTTGCGGGTGGTTGACGGGGCGCTTTGCGGAGAAGATCCCGCGCCCGAGTCCGCCGACGGGACGCCGTGCTTCGTGAGATGAGGAGGCGCAAAGCCGCCGCTCCGGACCCGAAGCGCGTCGATCTCAAGCCCGCAGTCGTCGGTCTTCGCGGACTTTGCCGACCTGCCGTTTCGTATGCCGGGCGCCGTGACGACCTCGTTTCTTCGCCCCGGCGGCCGCGTCATCCCTCTCTCCCTTCGGACTCTGCGGCGGGTTCGCTTCGGAGAGCCTCCGGGAAACGGCTCTTCCAAATCCCGCGAATCGAGCCGCGAGAGCCTTCTCTCCGGTGCGGCCTCTCTCGCAGGGAAGCGCCTCGACGGCTTCGTCGTTCATCGTCCGCTCCCTCCTGGCATGAAATTTGCGACGCCGCGCAGGGCAGGGTCTTGCCGCCGGAGCGGCCGGATCTTTTAGAGATCCTCAAGGCTCCGGCATTCCAATTTCACGGCGAATTTTTGATATTCCCGATGGAGGGAGAGAAAGAGGAGCGCCCGGGAACGAAGCGTGTCTTCGTCGTACTTGCTGCGGTTGCGCTTCACTTCGACAAAGAGAATCTCTTTGTCGAATGGATTGACGGCCACGATGTCGATTTCATTTTCGCCCCTGCGGTCCCACCAGGAGCCCACTTCGTTGAAATTGCCGCTTTCCCACAATTGTTTCTTGAAATAGCTTTCGAGCACGTGCCTGCCGACAAAATCGGGGAGCGTTTGATCGACGCGTTCCAGAAGTCGGCGTGTTTTGCCGAATTCAATGAGAGAACGGTTGGGATAGATGTAACGGAACCAAAAGAGAAGAAAGGGATCCGCCAGTACGAAGCGGTGCCCCCGATTCGTAGCGGCGCCGCCGACCGGTTCTTCCCGCCGAATGATCCGCCAGTAGTTCTCCAGTTTGTAAAGCTGACTTTCAACGTTGTTTTTTTCGAAAGACGAGAGAATTTCACTCCGTTTGGATTTTCCCGACGCAATGTTGGAGAGTATCTGAAAATAGAGGGCGTAGTCGTCTTTGAATTCGGTGCGCAACAACGTTTCTCCTTCCGTGATGAAGTAGGAGGAAGGAGTCAGGGCGGCACGCAGCATGGAGGCCGAATCCGTTCTGCCCGACTGCATCATCTCTTCAATGTATTTGGGGACGCCGCCGGCGATCATGTGCAGCGTCAACAAATCTTCAGAGGTGTAGTCCGGATTGAAGTCGCTCAGAATTTTTTTGACCGTGGCGGTGGAGAAGGGTTGAAGAATCAACTGTCCGTCTTTCCGTCCGTAGAGCGGCGCATTGATGTTCTCCGTAATCTCGCGCATCGCGGTGGCAACCGACCCGGTGAGAATCAGGAGCATCTTTGTTTTTTTGCGGCGGCGATCCCAGTACTTCTGCAGCTCTCCGAAGAAGGAGGGCTCAAGACTCTCAAGATTTTGAAATTCGTCGATCATGAGAACCATCGGTTGCGACTCGGCCCGCTCGAACAAAAACTGAAAAAGCTCGGAAAACGATTGGGTTTGGATGGTCAGGTTCTTCAGATTGAGCGCCTCCGCGTTGTCTTTCCAAAAAGCCTGAAGGTTCCCTTGCGTGGTCATCTCCTTATTCACGAAGAGGAAGAGATAGGACACCCGACCGTCCTCAAAGACGTGATTGACGAGCGCCGTCTTCCCGACGCGGCGTCGGCCGGTGATGACGAGCATGCGGCTGCAGTCGTTGAGGACTTGCTTAAGACTGTCGCGGAGCCACTCGGACTCTTCGATGCGGTCGTAAAACGGGAAGGACATGACATAAGACTCCGCGGTCACGAAGGATGAAACCATTATAATTAAAAGCCTTTCAATCAAAAGACTTTTGAATGAAAGAGAATTTTGCAAGCCTGGGAGTCTTGTTGAAAGGCATAAACCGAATCCGCGTGTCTGTCGGGGAGAAAAAGGGAAAGGAAGGCTCTTCAGTCATACTCCGTCGCGCTTTCTACCTTTGTCGAAGGCGAGTCGTCCGGCGTACGCGGCCGGACTTCGTTCCGGGAGCGCCGTGTCCGTCCGTCTTCGTCGAACGAGAGATTGTGGTCTCATTGAGTTTTCAACGCCCGAAGAGACCGCGACGTCGCTCTCGTCGGGTGCGGCGGCCCCGAGTTCGTCGCGTCCGTTGTCCCTGCAGGTGCCGTTTGCCGTTCCGTTGTGCGCAGGAAGACTAGAAAAAGGAGGTGGCTCCGTGCGCGGAACCGTCGGGCGTCGTTTCCTTGACCTCGAACGGGCCGATGAGGCTCTCCGGTGGTCGACGGGGAGGGCGGGCGTTCTAGTCCGGGCCGCCGGAAACAAGAAAAGCCGCCCGCACAGAGGCTCGTGCCCGTTCGAGCGGTAGTTGTTGTGCACCATGCCCTCCATGCTTCATGGAGCCTTCGCCGGCGCCGTTGAGGTTTTCAACGCCCTTCCTCTGCGCCAGCATGAAGCCGACCGATCCCTCAGAGGCGGTGCTTGCCCATCGGATAGACGCCCGTGAGAATATGGGCCAAAACGTCAAAGCCGGCGAAGCCTAAGCCGGGTACGAAAGATTCCGTGCCCGCCCGAGGTGCAAACCTGAAAGCCTCAGCCAAAAGCGTTGCGTCGGCCGGGTCGAAGTTCCTTGTTCCTCATTGGAATATTCAGGCTTGGCATCCGGCACGTTCTGTAAAACACCCGAGATTGACCGGTATAACTTGGGGTTATTTGCGATGTCGTCTGTGACCGCCAAAAGAATTGAAACCGCCTTGAATGCCTCTTCTTACGCAGTTGTTGCCGAGGCTGCCGAGTGTCCGGGGTTGACGAAACGCGGTTTTACCGCGATGGCGGCGCTCGAACGGGCCGTTTCCGTCATTCCATCCTCACAAGCGATCGGTCAACGGCCTTAAGCGCATTTTTCAAAAACCGATTGGGAAATCGTCGGGAAGTTTCTTGACGAGCATCCGGATTGGATCGAAAAACACGTTGCAAAAGCTCGTGAGGCTGCAACCGGGCTGAGGTTCCGAGAGGTTGCGCCCGAGGATTTGGTATGAACGTGCGGACGGCGCTGTCGGCCAAGCGGCGCAATCGCCCCGGATTCAACTGCGTCGATGGGGCAACGGACGATTTTGCCCGTCAGTTCCTTGCTTGGTAGTCAGAACCTGCGAGACAACGTGCCGGGTCCGGGAGGACGTTCAAACTTACGCGACGATCGGATTCGTCACCGCTTTCGGCATGGCGAATGTCGCCGCCGCCCGTGTTTTTCGGGCGACGGGACCGCCATAAGAAGGAGAAAGGAGGGGGACCCTCTTCTCGACTCTCCCGCGTCGAATCCTCTTCCGAAAACAACCCGTGACCGTCGAAGAAAAACTCCGCGGTCTCGGCCTTGTCTTCCCGCTTCCCTCCGTTCCCGCGGGCGTCGCGTGACGCGGCATTACGCCCGAACTCGCGAAGATAGAGGCGGAGCTTTCCGGCCTCAACATCCTCGCGGCCCTCAAGGTTGAAGCGGGAAGCCTCGACAAGGTGAAGGGGGTTAAACTAGCAGAGAGAAAGTCTTCCAAATTTGCCATGGGGGACTTTTATGCTTTGCTCAATCGGTTTCATTGCCAAACGCTACGGAGTTTCGCCCAGTACCATTCGACGTTGGGTGAAACTCGGCTACATCCGGATCGCCGGCAGAACGTTCGGCGGTCATCGCCGCTTTGATGTGCCGAACGAAGTGTCTTCTGAACAAGCTTCAACGAGAAAGCATATCGGCTATGCTCGCGTGTCGTCCCATGATCAAAAGGAGGATTTGGCCCGACAGTCCGCGCGTTTGCGCGAGGCCGGATGCGAGGAAGTGATAGAGGATATCGGCTCCGGGCTCAACTGCAGCAAGCCCGGTCTTCGTTCTTTGTTGAGACAACTGCTCGACGGACGCGTGAAAAAGCTTTCCGTCGTACACGAGGATCGGCTTTTGCGGTTTGGCGTCGGCCTGATTCGGCAGATTTGCCGTCGAATGCGCACTGAAGTCGACGTTCTCGAAAATCGCGCGGAGAAAACTTTCGAAGAGGAACTCGCCCGCGACGTCATCACGCTGATGACGGTCTTTTGCGCCCGGCTCTACGGCAGGCGCAGCCACCGCAACAAGCAGAGCGTGAAGGTTCCCGCGTGCGCCACGAAGATGGCGGACCGGCACGAAGCGACGGAACGCGATGTTCCGACCGACGGAACATCGTCGTTCTCCGCATGATTTCTTGAAGTCCATGCAGTTTACGTTTGAAAACAAAACGTATTTGATCCGCAGCTTCTCACTCGAATGCCCGCCGAGTCAACAGCCGTGCTCCGGGCAAAAGAAATCTTCTCGCTCGGCGGCAATCCCAGCAGTATTTCAGCGTCATTCCACTGACTTTTTTCGCATCACCAAGTGAACATCGCGCAACAAAAATCGGACTTTTTCAAGACAGGGCACACAATCCGACAATTATTCTGGCACAATGGTTTTCGACCATATGAAACATAAGGAGAGGACCGTGTTGCTTCAGCCCGATCAAGACGTCTCGGAGCTCTGCTTTCTCGAAGCGGAGCGGGTGGAGAGCCTCGGCGTTCGCAACGAAGCGCCCGGGTACGTGACGACGGTGCGCGAGATTGTCGCACCCGACGCGGCCACCGAGGAACAGTTGGAAGCGCTTCTTAAGGCGTACGGGCGACAAGTTTCGTATTTCATTCACCGCTTCCATTCCCGTGCCTGGCGGCCCTACTGTTCGGGCAGCCGGTATCGGTATCTTCGCGACCGACTTGTTGAAGCCGTGGCGAAGAAAGAGGAAGAGGGGAAGAAACCTGAGAAAAAATCGGAGGAGAAGAAGAAATCGGAGAAGAAACCTGAGAAGAAACCGGAGATGAAACCGGAAGCTCCCTTTCCGATCTTCGGTCTTCAGGCGCGGCAATGGAAAATGGCTCTGCAGCAGGCGAGTTCCGTCGTTGAAAACGACTGGGCCCTCGCACAGCAACGCGCCAAGGAAAAAATTGAGCGCACTCGGTGGTACGCCAACCTCGACGGCAACGAGCGGCACTACGTCAATCTTCTTCTCAGTACGATGGGCGACGACTTTTTCCTGATGATGCGCGGTCGTACGGCGACATTCGGTTGGCATCGGGACCGTGAGCAGCTCAAGAAGGTGAAGAACCCCGGATCGCTCTGCGCACTCGTACGCCGGGCCATCCAAAAGGTGAAGTCAAAACAGATCCGACGCAGGGCGTGCCGCTCGGTCTGGTTTGACTGCGAATGCTACAGCGTGCAGATCGTAACGGAGGGGAAGGAGACAATCCAGGTCGTCTCGCTGATGTCGCTGACGCCGGGTAAGCGCGTGAAGATCAAGCTTCGGGGAAAGAAGTCGATCAAAGGCACGGTCAAACTTGTGAAAACGCCGCGGGGTTGGCAGCTGCATACGCTCTCGACGCCCAAGACCAAGGAGAAGTCCTCCGAAGGGAAACTCACCTGCGCAGCCATGGATATGGGCTTCTCCGAGGTTTTTACGATGCACGACGGCGCGCAGTTCGGGCGAAAGCTCGGCGAGGCCATTAGCGCTCAGGCCGAAACCGTGGACCTGAAGATCAGGGAGCGCAACCGTCTCACGGCGCAGGCGAAAAATACGAAGGATCCGAAGAAACGCCGAAACATTCTGCGCTACAACCTCGGGTCCGATACGTTCGACAGAAATGTCGCCAAGCACAGGAGCCGCGTTCACAACATCGTGAACCACTCTCTCAATGAGATGCTGAAGCAATACCCCGCCGAGGTCTACGTCGTGGAGGATTTGAGTCATCGGTTTTACCTGAAGGGCTTTTCCAAGCAGACGAACCGCCTTCTCTCGAGCTGGGTTCGGGGCATCATTGCGCAGCGACTGAGTTTCAAAGCGGCTCTGCACGGCGTGAGTCTTGTCAAAGTGCCTGCTGCCTACAGTTCGCAGCGCTGTCCGTATTGCGGCTGCGTCTGTCGGGAATCCCGCAAGGGAGACCATTTCGAATGCGTGCACTGCGGAGCCAAAGGGCATGCGGACAGAGTGGCCTGCCTGAATCTCCTCTGCCGAGCGCACGATCCGCGTTTCCGCTCGAGAATGTCGAAGGAAAGGGTGTTGGCACTGGAGTTGGAGGAGCACGCGATGGAATGCGCGCGAAGAGGCACGACGCCGCACAAGTACGAACCGGGACAAAGGAAAAAGCGGTCAACGCCGAATGAGGCGACGAAAAAAGCATGAGCCTGCAACAAAAACCTTGATCAACAAGCGAAACCACACGGTACAAAGGAAAAGCAAAGTGAGCGAATAGAATTCTCCTAAAAGGTCAGAACGTCGTCAGAGCGACAAGTGAACCGATCATCCGCCGAAGACGTTGGTCGTCTTAATTTCCGAAAGGCCGGACAGGTGATTTCTCAGCTTGCGAGACGACGCTTCGTAAAGCGCCCTTGAGAAGTTATACCGTCCGGGGCCAGACTCACTTGAAGTGAGAGCGAATAATTACCATGAATTCCGGGTTGGACCGCCCTGGTAGATTTGAAAGGAATTCTGGAACGGCGTGCAGATTTTGGGCTGCGCGGAAGCGCTTCCGACATCGGCGGTCGGTGCCGGCGTCGTCAACGACGCCTCCTAACTCTTTGTCGCGTTCTGCGGAGAAGGCGGTCTTGCGGCGCGCATGGCGCTCGGCACTGGGGACGTGCGGGGAAATCTTCGCGATTTCGCAAGTGGAGCCAGACTGAAAAAGCTCTGCGGCACGCGGGGCCGCTCGATCGCCTTGGCGGGACGGGCGGTTCCGTACCGCCGATCCCGCGGGGACCTTCGAGCGAAACCCAGCGGCGTGCGCTCCGGAAAGGAACGGTCGGTCCCCGACGAACAAATCGAGGCATCTCGCCGGGGACGGCGCATTTGTTGCATTTTGGGCAATCGGAGCGGCTGAAAACGCGAGGCTCCGTCGCGATCGCCGTCCGCTCTCCGTTTTTCCCGAAGACAGACAATGGAATCCGGGAGACCGTCGTATACTGGACCGCAATTCCGGCGTCTTTTCACGTAAGAAAAGGAACTGCGCCGTCGTTCTGCGGCCGCTCCGGGCGGTCTTCCAATTCGAACCTATCAGCCCATGTCCGACCCGTACCTTGCCATGCTCATTGATCCGCAGGGAAACGCTCTGCGATTTCAGACCGATACGCTCGGCTACGACGATCTCGGTCCGGACATGCCTTTTGGTCCCGAGTTCGATCTCGGGAGCATCACGTCGATCGAAGTGGTCTATGCGGTAAGTCACCCCAAACCCAAACTGGACGGCTATCTTTCGATGCTCGGGGGCGCGGCCGTGGGCGGCGCTGCGGGCGCTGCGGTCATGGGCTACTTCTACTCGAAACAGCGCGGGCGAGTCGTCTGCTACACGAACGTGCAACTTGCCGGCCACGGCGACGCAGTCTTCAAGTTCATCGCCGACGAGCCCGTCGTCGACAAGATCTTTCTCATCATCGAAGAGAAGAACTACTTCGGTCATCGGGAGCCCAGCCGAACGCCGCGTTTCCTGCGGTGGCTGGAAAACGTGCTGCGTTCCATCGGCTGTTTCGTCTATGCGGTGATCGGCCTCATGTTCGCGCTCATGCTCGTCGTGCTCATTCTCGCCTGGCTCTTTTGACGAGTGCGGTTGAGAAAAAGAGAGGATTCCGATTTCGTGTACTCGGCGAGACATTCCGCGCCCGCCCTCGACGGCCGACTCTTGAGGCTCGGCGGTGCGGCGGAGGGCGGAGCCGCGGGAGCGGCCGCGACGGCCTGCTTCTTCTCGAAAGACCGCGGAAACGTCGTCTGCTATACCAACGTAAAACTCGCCGGGCACGGCGAGACGGTCTTCAAATTCATCGCCGACGAACCCGTCGCAGACAAAGTCTTTCTCATCATTGAAGAGAAGAATTATTTCGGACATCGGAAGCCGAACCTCACATGCGGCTTCTCACGGCGGCTAGACAATTTTTTGGAAGCCTTTCATCGGTTCTGCTTAGGATTTATCTACTTCAGCATCACAATCATTGTGATGCGGGTGATTTACGAATTCTTTACGGGAGAATGATCCTTGGGAGGGCGGTTTGAGGCGCCGGAAGCCGATCGGAAGCAGCGGTGAAACAGGGACGGGCGCGGCAATTCTGAGTTATCTTCTTCACGACGTGGAACGACGACGGCCGGCGGGACTGCGCTCACTCGAGACCGCCGATAAGGAGGGGACGATGCGAAACGGTGTTCTGGAAAATCTCAACGCCTGGAAGCTTTTCGTCCGGGTGGCGGGCTTTCGGAGTTTCCGCAGCGCCGCCAAGGCGTTCGGGGAGGATCCCTCCGTCGTGAGCCGCAGAATCGCTCAGTTGGAGACCGCGCTCGGCTTTCGGCTCTTCGACACTTCCGGACAGTCGCTCGTTCTCACGGAAGCCGGTCGGCGCGCACTGCGAACGATTTCTCCGTTCCTCGACATCGCCGACAAAACGATCGCCGACATTCGGGAGGGCGTCGTTCGTCCGAAGCGGCAGCTCCACATCCTGGCGTCGGCCGGATTTCAGAACGCCTTTCTCTGGCGCGCCACGGCGCGCTTTCGCCTGATTCATCCCGACACGAGCTTTTGGATAGAAACCTTTCGACAGGGCGACTCCTTCTTCGATCAGCTCGGTCACGGCGTCGACATCATCGTCACGTCGTTTCGACAGGAAAATCCCAATCTGTATCTTCGCCGCGTATCGAGGCATCCGAAAATCTGCGTGGCCTCGCCCGCGTTCATCGAGCGGCACGGGCCCTTTGAGACGCCGAGCGACCTCGGGAAGGTGCCTCTGAGCGCGAACGTGCACTTCCTTCGTTCGCTCTCCTTCCGACGGGGAGGCGAAGTGGTTGAGAAACCGATGCGCTTTTCGATGCTGACCGACAATTCGTCCTTCCTCGCCGACTGGGCGGCGGCGGGATACGGCGTGTTCGTAGGTTGTCCTTCGACCATCGCCGCGGACCGGATTCGCGAACGCCGTCTCGAAGCGGTGTGCAAAGGGTGGTCCCTGCCGATATTGGAAGGCTGGGCGTATGCGTCGCTCGCGGAAGCTTTGAATCCGGATTCCCTGATCGCGACCTTCCTCGATTTTTTGGAGTCGCTCAACCGCATCGTGCTCGAAGACGCGAAAAAGGTCGTTGCAAACCGGGGTGATGCAGTCTGAGCAACACGCCTTTTCATTCCCTGACGGGCATCAAATAGTCCGCTGAAAAACGGATGCCCGAGCCAGGGCGGTCCTACATTCGAAGTTGTCGACAGAAGTTGTCGACTTCGAAAAAGGAGCTTTTATGAGCAAGACCGCATTTGCCGTCGCCCTGGCTTTCGCCTTTGCGACCTTGGGCGCATCCTCCCTTTATGCCGCGACCGACGGCGCATCCGCACCCGACGCCATCACGGGTGCGACCAAAAAGCGCGAAAGTCATTCGGGAGCCTTCCGTCTGACGGACACGAAGGAAGGGCAGAAGCTGCTTCGCGAAATGGTGCGCGACTTCATCTGGACGGGCGACACCACTTTCGACGGCCGCGACATCAAGGGCGGCCGTCAGATGTTCGGCATCGCGACGTCGTACAACAACGTGCCGGAGAACATCACGGCCGAGCTCACGACCGACTACGACGAAGCGACGGGGACCTTTACCTTCTACGGGACGACCGCCAAGGATTCCGGCAAGATTCTGCGCGCTTCGAAGTCGGGCACGGGCGTCTCCGTTTCCTGGGTGAAGCAGCTTCGCGAAAACGAACAGGCCGACTGGGGCTGGAACTACTACGATTCCTACGGGATTTCCTTTGACGCCGACCTCGAGGTGATCCGCGGGGCCGACCTCAGTACGGGGGACGAAGCGAAGACGAAGGCCGCGCTCAAGCGTCTCGGCGAAATCATGGATAAGAGCCTCGTCACGATCAAGGAATGGAATCTTCTCTGGCAGTTCGATCCCGCGCTCAAGGGCGAAGCGCTCGAAAAGGCCCGGGAAGGCGCCATCCGCGACTTCATGAGCTACGAGGACGTCTATGTCGTCAAGCCCCGCTCGATGATTGTGATCGGCTACTTCGCGCGCCCCCTGATGGTGAACGCCAACAACGCGTTCGTCTACCGCGGCTATGCCCTGGATTCGTCGAAGCCCGGCTTCAGACTCGAAGAGGACGCGGGCTACAAGGCGGCCGTGCGCGACACGAACTGCATCTGCACCTACACGCCCGAAGAACGGGCCCGCTACACCTTCTTTGACGGACGTTTCCCGGCCGATTCGCCCAAGAACCTCATGAACCGCATGAAGGACTACAAGAACAAGGTCGTCTTCGGAACCGCAGCGCCCGCGAAGGGCGCGGCTCCGACGCCGGAAGCCCTCAAGGCCGTCGAGGCGCAGTACAACAACGGCGGCAGGCTCATGACGAAGGCCGAGGTCGACAAGGCGGTCGCCGCGGCCGAGGGCGTGAAGAAGACCTACTACTGGTCCGACGAAACGAAGGACGCCGCCATGCCGGACCGCTTCATGGTGACGTATACCGGCAAGGATTCGGACGGGAAGCCCTTCCGCGTCGACCTGCCCAACTGGAACCGCTGGTTCGCTCTGCAGCCCGACAACACCTGCGGTCTGGCGACGCGTCACACGATCGAGTTCTGAGAAGGATCCTCTCTCACGGCGGGGAAACCGCCGTGAGACGGCAAAAGCGAAACGGCCGCCCTGGAGAGGCGGCCGTTTCGGGAGAGAGAACCCGGGTGCAGGTTACTTCAGTTCGGCGCGGCGCTTCATCACCATTCCCGAGAAGAGGAGGATGTAGATGAGGAGGGCGACCGTGAAGCCGAGGAGACAGCACTGGGCCATCGACATGAACTTCATCGAGGGGATGAGGTACCATCCGCCCGCGTCGTTGTACATGTTGATGATCGATTCCTGCAGCGGCGAGAGGACCGTGCCCATCGGGACGTCGGAATTGTCGTAGCCGCAGTCGCCCGTCGGGAGGAACCAGTCGGGCGCCCACTTTTCAAGCGGCAGTCCGAAGGGGTAGTGCGGTTCGAGCGAGCAGCCCTGCATCCCGAACATCGCGTCGAGGTCGTCCGAGTGAATGGCGCGGTGAATCGAATCGAGCTTCAGGGAGCACATGATCCCGTAGATGCACCCGTAGACGCCGCAGACGTAGGAGATGATGCGGCAGGCGAGCGACTTCGGGAAGACGATCGGGAAAAGGCACCCGAAGGTCATGCAGAGGAACGCGAATCGAATGTAGACGCACTGCTCGCAGGGCTTCATGTAGAGCCACACCTGAAAGACGTTGTGCGCGATGAGAACGAGGGAGGCCGAAAGGATCGCGATCACGATCCAGGGCCAGCGCTGCTGTTCCCAGAGGCCGATGCGGCCGAAAAACGTTTGGGACGACATGGGCTCTTTCCTCGGATTATTTCTTGGCGAGTTCGCCGATGAGTTCGACCATGCCGTTCACCGAACGGATCGACTTCGTCATGATGAGGTACTTGCCGTTGACGACGTAGGCGGGAATGCCCTGAATCTTGCCCACGTCGTAGCTCGCCTTCCAGGAGTCGGCAAGGGCCTGCACGTCGGCGTTCTTGCGGTTCTTGGCGAATTCGTCGGCGGAGAGGCCCGCGGCGTCGAGACCGGTCTTGAGGAAGGCCTCTTCGCCGGCCGTCCAGCGTTCGCCCTTCTTGTGGTAGGCCTTGTAGACCGCGTCCTTCGCCTTCTTGAAAAGCGACTTCGAATCTTCAAGGTTCGTGATGCCCGCGGCCTTGTCCTTGAGGAGGCAGTAGGCGAAGAGCTCGGACCCGGCGCGGCCGTACTTGCCCTTCGTTTCGAGGTGGTACATGTCGAACTTGAGGCCCGTGGCCTTTTCCATCGCCGGAACCATCTTCGGATCGACGCCCGCGTCGTACTTGAAGCAGAAGGGGCAGTCGTAGGACCAGACCTTGACGAGCTTGCCTTCGCCGCCCGGAAGCGGAGCGGAGAGCGCGACGTAGTCGGTGCCCTCGGCAAAGGCGAAGGCGGACGGGATGGCGGCGGCGCAGGCGAGCGCGGCGGCGGCCTGAATCAGAGTGCGGCGGAACATGGAATGTACTCCTTTCATGAGAGTGGAGGACGGCCGTCCTCGGGAACGAGACGCGGCCGCACTCCGAAGAAGAATCGATCCCGAAGGATCTCTTTGACGAGGGAGTATAGGCCCATTGCCTCCGTTTGTGAGGCTCAAATCCTTGTGCCGCTTGTGTTTTAAGGGAATGTCTCCGTGAGCCTTCTAAAAATGAAAGGAGAGTTTTCTTTTTGGAAAGATAATGCGGGGTAACCCCTAAAGTGCGCTTCGGGATTTGGAAAACGCTTGTATGGCGACGAGGGCGCTTCGACGATTCTCCGTTCGGCGTTCCGTCGGTCGGACGCGCACTTTCCTTACGTCGAGCACTTGCCGCGGAATCTCGTCCCGGGAATGTACGCGTGATTCTCGATTATAACAGCGAAAATCATATATTTTTCGCCGTTACGATCGAGGATTCAGAATCCGAAGAATGGCAGACAGTTCTCGGGCGTGACGACGTGGATCGGGCACTCGGGATAGGCCCGAAGGAAGGCGGGACCGGGTTTGGCCTGTGCCTTCGGCGACAGTTTGCATTCGAAAGCCTCCATCGTTCGGTCCCGCACTTCGATGAAGTCCAGTTCGTTGGGCGTATTGGTTTTGGTGCGCCAGAAAAACATTTTTTTTCGATCCCGAAGGGTGTCGTGCATTTTGACGCGCTCCATGAAGAAGAAGTTTTCCCAGATGGCTCCGGCGTCGCTTCGTGTCGAGAAGGGAGAGAAGTCGCCGATCAGCGCGTTGCGGATGCCCAAATCGGTGAAGTAGATCTTTTTTCCCTTCTTGAGCTCGTTGTCAAGGTTCTTGGCATAGGAGGGGACCACCTTTACGATCGAGCAGAGTTCCAACAATGTGATGTAGCGCTGAACCGTCTCTTTGTTGAGTCCCACGTCGCGCGACAAACCGTCGAAGTTGATTTCGGAACCGATGCGATAGCTGAGAATGGTTACGAGATCCACGAATTTTGAGTTTCGGCGAATCTCGGTCAATCGAAAGAGATCCTTGAAAAGAAGCGCCTCCGTGTAGCCTTCGAGCGTCGAAGCCGCTTCTTCGAAATTGCGGACGGCCGCCGGATAGCTGCCGTAGATCATGAAGTTGTCGAGGTTTTCCTGTACGTATCCCCAGCTTTTGTGCGCAGCGATCTCCTTCATCGAGAAAGGCCACATCCTTCGCTCGACGATCCGGCCGACCGCCGACTCCTTGATGCCGTGCGCAAGCTCCAGTGCGGAAGAACCGGTCACGAAGATGCGGGAAGGTTTTTCCCGAGTTTCATTCACGTCCACGAGCAGCTTGAGCATCAACCCGATGTCGGGCACCAACTGAGCTTCGTCGATGACGATGTTGGGCGAGAGGCGCAGGAAGTTTTCAATGTCGCCTCTTGTTTCGAAGCGGATCTTGTTTCGGTCTGCGGGGAGATCGCAACTGTAGTACGTGCTCTGCTCGGGGAGTTGCTTGACGACGTGCTTGAGCAGCGTCGTCTTCCCGCATCGGCGCGGGCCGATGATGACGACGGCTTGAGGCGGAGTACCGGAGACGACGGCGTTCTCGATGTCTCGCTCGATGAAACCGGACATGAGGATTCCTGCAAAGTAATTAGACTGTAACGGAGAAAATTATATATTTTTCGCCGTTATCATCGCAGAGAAATTTGACGAGCAGGAGGGAGAGCACGGTAAGTCGGGAGTTGCCGGCCGCTTTGACGTCGGCGGACGGGAAAGATCGTAGATGGAAATGCCGATGACGAATCGGCGTGGACGGTTCATATTGAAAGTGTTCAGTGTGAAGAAAAGGAGAAACATCATGACCGTTTCCCGTCGTCATCTGCTTACGGGTTCCGCTGCGGCGGTTGCGGCCGGCTTTGCCGGTGCCGCTCAGGCAACGGACCTCTGCAAGGCTCCTGCCAAATGGGATGAAACCTTCGACGTGATCGTCATCGGCGCGGGCGGTGCCGGTCTGACCGCCGCCATCGTCGCGAAGGAAGCGGGCGCGAAGACGCTGCTTCTCGAAAAAATGGGCTTCCCCGGCGGCAACACGATCATCGCGGGCGGAGGATTCAACGCAGCGATCAAGGAAGATTACGAAAAGGCGGGCATCAAGGATTCGCCCGAACTCCATGCCGAACAAACGTTGGCGGCGGGCGACTTCCGGGCCGATCCCGAACTCGTCCGGATTCTGACGGAGGGCGCGCCCGAATCGGTGGCCTGGCTCAAGAAACGCGGCGTCAAGTTCCAGGACTACATCTATCAGATCTACGGCGGCATCTATCCGCGCTGCCGCAATCCGCTCGGCCCGCGCGGCCAGGCCTACATCCAGGTGCTCGCGCCCGAAGCCAAGCGCGTCGGCGTGGATCTGCGCACGAACGCCAAGGTTCTCGGCATTCACCGCGAACATGCGCTTGAAGGCCGCGTGACGGGCGTGGAAGTCGAAATCGGCGGCAAGAAGCTCAACATTCGCGCGACGAAGGGCGTCATTGCCTGCGCGGGCGGTTTCTCCGCCAACGCCAAGATGTGCGGCATTCACGACCCGCGTCTCGAAAAACTCGGCACGACGAACCAGCCCGGCGCCACGGGCGAAGTGCTCGTGAACATGATCGACGTCGGCGCGGAAACGCGCGGCATGGACTATATCCAGTGCATTCCTGAGAAGCCCTTGGACGTGAAGCACAATCCGGCGCTTTCGACCCAGGTGAACCGCTTCGTCTTCGTCAACCACGAAGGGAAGCGCTTCGTTGCCGAGGACTCCCGCCGCGACGTGCTGCGCGACGCCGTGCTTGCGCAGACGAAGATGGAGGCCTTCCCGGTGATCGACGACGTAGGCTTCGAACTTCAGAAGAACTCGAAGGGTCCTGAAAACGAAGCCGCCCGCAAGGCGGGGACGCTCTTCATCGGCAATACGATCGAAGAACTCGCGGGCAAGATGGGCGTTCCCGCGGACGCCCTGAAGAAGACGATCGACGAATACAACAAGGCGGTGGACACCAAGGTCGACCCCTTCGGGCGCAACCCGAACATGCTTGTCAACAAGATCGAAAAGGCTCCGTTCTACTCGGGCCGCATCGTCATGGCCCGTCACCACACGATGGGCGGCGTCTGCATCAACGCCAAGACCCAGGTGCTTGACCGTCACGGCAAGGTGATTCCGGGGCTCTACGCCGCGGGTGAAATCACGGGCGGCATCCACGGGACGAACCGCGTGGGCGGAAACGCCATTGCGGACGTATTCACCTTCGGCCGTATCGCCGGAGCGGAGGTGATGAAGAACTGACGGATTTGCCCGTCTTGTCTTTTGAGACGGAACGGCCGGAGAGGAACGCTTCCTTTTCGGCCGCTCTTTTTCAGAAAGAACGGTTTTGACTTTCGTCATGCAGGGTGAAGGTCATGCCTGCATCCATCATTTTGATGGGGACGCAGGAGGCGGAAGCCGTCAAAGCGGCCGCGTGCGACGACAACGAAGGGGGCGGGCATGCCGGCGGCCTGACGGGATCGTGACGGCAGCACATGTCGTCAGAAGGAGGAAGTTTTGAAAAGATACTCCCGCAGGAGATTTTGTTTTCCAAAAGCGGAAGTGTTCCGCTAGAATCGGTGAATCTTCGTTCGAAATTGGCTATGTCCGCGGTTCCCGTAAGGCCGCTGTGGGCAGAGGTCCCGAAGCCTTCAGCTCGGAGGCGCAGGGTGGAAAAAGTTCGGCCTCAAGGGAGGGCAATCCTTTGAGGCCGATACAACTAGGAGCGAGGAGATGCACACTTACAACCATCTCTTGACGCTCTTCGTGCTCGGCACATTTTCCGTCACTCTTGACCTGAATGTCAAGCTCTGCGGTCATGTTTCGCTAGGCACTGAAGAGCTTTGCTTCGCGGCAGTTCTCGTCTATACGTTTCTGACGCGCAAATAAAGCGCCGCCGGCGAACACTTCGTTTGCCGGCGTTTTTCTTTGCAAGTTCGTTGCCGGAACAGGTAGGCGACCGTTTTTCTTCTCCGCGAGAATCGCTTCAGCGGCGGCCCCGTCCCGGTCTTGTCTGTCCCGCCGCCTCGCGGATCGGCTTCATGACGTAATCGACGTGATATTCCGGGAGAAGTTCCGAAAAGCGCTCTTCAATCGTTTTCACGACGGCCTCCCTTTCTTCCTTGGGAGCGATTTCGACGGTTCCGATGCCGATGGCCCAAAGCAAAGTCCAAAGGCTTTCCGTCGGATCGGGATGCCGGTCGAAGACGGTCCGCTTCCCTACGGCTTCGTCGGTCTCCACGGCCGGTTGGCCGGGCGCTTCGAACGGCATCTTTCGGACGGCTTGCCGTCAGACCGCCCGTCAGGCCAAAGAACGGTCCGGCCTCTTCTTTTCTCGAGCGAACGCGTCGCTTTGCCGCATCGTCCTCGAGACACTCTCGTTTTTACTTAAGTGCCGCAGAAAAGAAGGAACGGTCTCTCTCGGAAAACAGCCCCCGGAAGAGTGTTTACCCGAAGGGGCTTTTCGTTCAAAGCCCCCTTCCGAAAAAGAGTTTCGGATACTTTGTAACGCTTTGCAAAGCTCACCATCACTCATCCACGAAACTCTCATGGAGGCCATTCATGCAAAAGAATCACCTCGCGGCGGCGGTGGCGGGCGCCATCCTGACCTTGTCTGCGGCGGCGAACGCCGCGGTCGTTGACGTCGGTTCCGACAAAACGCTTACTTACGATGTCCCTTCCACGGTTGCGGACAGCCACAACGTCACGTCCGGCACGCTCACGCTGGACGCCGGCGGCAACGACCTGACCTTCACGTCCGCTTCCAAGGAAAACTATCCCGTCCTCACTTCCCGCAGCAGCTTTGTCGTTCAGAACGGCAGCGTCGACATCCATGCCGGAACGCTGACCTTCGAGAGCGCCAACGCCACGACCAACAATCCGGGCAATCCGGCGGGCGACTCTCATTTTTCCGCATGGCTCAACGGAAACGCCGCGCTTACGATCGCGGTCGACAAACTGCACGTCGGCACTGCGGAACAGGGCGGCGACCGCGTCTTCCAGATGAAGAACAGCGGCAACAGCCTCACGATCCTCGCCGATGAAATCGTTTCCTATCAGGGCGACGGTTTCGTCAACGCTCAGGGCAAGGTCGGCGAGACCGCCAACGTCGTCTCCATCGGATCGGCGCAACACCGGGTCGGACGGTTTGAAAGTCACACCTCGTGGGGCGATCAGGATTACGGCGTTGCGATTCTGCAGGCGAACGAAGGAAGCAGAGTCAGCCTCTTTGCCAAAGACGTCGTGCTCGACGGTTCCCATCATGCGCAGGGCGGCGTAATCGGTTCGGGAAGCTTCGGTAGCGTCCTCATCGATGCCGACACGGTCACGATCGACGGCAACATCTGCGGAACGTACGGAACGACCCGGTACGCCGGGAACGCCCTCAAGCTCGCCGTCAAAGCCGACGAGCTCCACATGACGGGCGACGTGAACGTCGGATCGCAAGGCTCCAACTATTCGAAATTCGCGCGGGACACCGTCGTGGACATCGAGGTCGCCAAGAATGCGGTGATCGACGGCGACATCAACGTTGTGAACGACGCAACCGCTTCGGCGGAAAGCAATGCGAACAACAACGTCGTAAACCTGGCCTTCAACGGCACGGGCAAAATTACGGGAACGATCAACGTCAACCGGAAGGCGGCGGTCACCCGCGACGCGGCCGGCACGAACACGGTCAATCTCGGCGGCAGTGCCGACATGAGCGCTTCTTCGGGCAAGTTTGCCGTTTCCGGCGGCTCGACCGTGAACTTCGGCGGCACGGGCCTTTGGACCGTGAACGAATGGAGCGGCACGGACGGTAATCTCGGCGTCGATCAATCCGTCACGGTGGAATTGAACACCGCGGTGACCGCGGCTACGACCGAACTCAAGAGCGGGACCGCGAACTTTGTGCTCAACGAGGGAGGCGCGCTCACGACCGAAAACCTTGCGAGCAGCAACGCAGTCGTTCGTCTCAACGCCGTCGGCGACACGCCGGCCGTGACCGCTGCGAAACTCACCGGTTCGCTCGGCGTCGTCGCTTCGGGCGACGTCAACGACGGCTTCGCCGATGCGAGCGCCGCTCTCAAGGCGATGCAGGCCGCCGTCAACGTGACCGCCTCCGAGGATGGGGCCGAGCTTCAGTTGTCCGCCGAAGAAGGCGCAGCAAGCAACGGTTGGACCGCAGAGAAGAACGAAGACGGAAGCTGGACCGTAAAGGACAAGGGAAACCGCAAGCTTGACGCTTTCGCGTCCGTTTCGACGCTCTCCGCCCTTCAGTGGCGTCACGAGATGAACGACCTCGCGAAGCGTATGGGCGAGCTGCGCGACAACCCCGGCGCGACCGGCGCCTGGGTGCGTCTCTACGGTTCGGAAATGGAATACGGCCGTCAAAACGTGACGGCGAAGAACACGTCCGTTCAGGTCGGTGCCGACCGTCAGGTCGGCGACTGGAAGATCGGCGGCGCCTTTTCCTACACGGACGGCCAGGCTTCGTACGACCTCGGCGAAGCGGACAACAAGTCCTGCGCCGTCGCCCTCTACGGGACGTGGATGGCGGAGAAGGGCCTCTTCCTCGACTTGATCGGGAAGTACGGCCGCATCTCGAACGACTTCCGGCTCAACGGAATGGACGGCGATTTCGACAACAACGCCTACAGCGCGTCGGCCGAATTGGGTTGGCGCTTCGATCCGTGCGGCTACGGCTTCATTGAGCCGCAGGTGGAACTCACTTACGGCCGCATTGAAGGCGACACCTTCACGACGAAGAATGCTGCGCGCGTCTCGCAGCACGACTTCGATTCGCTCATCGGACGCGTCGGCGTTCGCGTCGGCGTGAAGTTCCCGAAGGATCGGGGCAACCTCTATCTGAGGGTTTCGGGAGCGCACGACTTCCAAGGTGAAAACAAAGCCGACGTCCGCGCCGTCGACGGAGCGGCCCGCCAAAAACTCTCCGAAGACCTCGGCGGCAGTTGGGTAGAGACCGGGTTCGGCGGCAATTTCCGCCTGACCGACGCCACGAACGTCTACGTCGATCTCGAACGCTCGACGGGCGGCGACGTCGACAATCCGTGGGCTTTCAACGTCGGTCTGCGTCATCTCTTCTGATTGTTCTTGAGGACTCGGTGCCGACAGCGGCACCGAGCCCGAACTTTCTTCGGTCCTCTACGCGGCGACGCGTGGGGGACCTTTTGATTCGTGCGCTCGGGCAGCGCACGGGCGCGGGGCTCGGTTTGTACAGCCTCGAATTGAGACAGTGACAACCGAGAGAAACATCATCGAAGTAGAAACCGCCGGATGCCGAGCGGCACGTCCGAAAGCCCGCATCACTGGCGTGTTGCGGTGCGGAAAGGGGGGCGAAAGGGAACCCTCAGCCCGATTTCGGAGAGGGGACGGCTGGCTTCCAGGGCCAAGACTTGCCGTCACACCGGTGATTACGCCCAATACGGAATGTATCGCCGCGTTCGAGGACCCGCGTCGGGATCGTGGAATTTGATGAGATTATTGGAGACGGCCTCACGAATGATTCGGCTGACCTCGGCGGAATTTTTGGTCTCGATTCTAAAACGTTGCCGCAACGTCGCATTCGTCATTGGTTCTCGGTTGACGTACTTCAGCACGCAGTGCTGATAGCAGATCTGTAGTCTTTCTTCGGCGGTGAGTTCCTTAAAGGGCTTTCGAGCCAACAGCACGACTTTGAAATTGTCGCCGTTCACGTCGAACTCGGGCGCGGGAAGGTTTGCTTCTTCCGTAGCGGCCACCACTTTGTCGATGCCGCTGCCGCGTTCTTCGCAAATGTCCATGCGGCGCATCAGAGAGGCCAACTCTTCGTTGCGGCTGCGGGGAGGCGTGTCGATGAAGCGGGTTGTTTCGACAAGCGGTCGTCCGGGATTGGAAATCTCAATGCGGTCGGCAAAAATTTCCAACATCGGTCCGGATCCGGTGATTCGAAAATCCTGATGGATGAGAGCGTTCGGTACCAGTTCTCGGATGATGATGTCGGGATAGGATTTTTCTTCCTGACGCAATGCCTCTCCAATGATTTCTCGACTCGGAAGCAGTGCGTTGATGTAACCGATCATCCCTTCGAAATCCGTGAAATAGCCTCGATTCCAAAGGTACTCCTTTTCCGTATGGAGACGAGTGTTTCCTTCGTACCGAATAATTCTCAGGGCTTTCCGAGCCAGTGCCGGGAAGTCGCTGAGTTGTTTCGCGAAGCAAATGGCTCCCAGGTTGGTGATGGAATAGAGTCCGTTCACTTCCCGAATGAGAATTTTGTCGGCAACCATGCGTTCCATGAGCGCTTCGTAAGTTCGCGGACGCTCGATGCCCATGTACTTCAGGTAGGCCGTGTCGGAGAGAAGATCGACTACCTCAGTGACGGAGAGCATGGTGGCGGCGAGGTGTGCTACGAAAGATTTCTTGTCAAAGGCACGCCAGAGCAAACGCTCTTTTTCCGGAAATTCTTGAAGCCGTTTGGTGTAGGAACCCACTCGGACCCATTCAACTCCGTCAAATTTGACGGGAACGTGAGTGGCGGCGGGAATTTGAATCAGCAAGACGTGAACGCCGGCTTCAGTTTCAAACTCGAACGGCTGAAATTCCGTGTTGGGGGTCAGTTTCTGCCGCAACCAGTTTTCAACCTCCTGTTTTTTGTGTTTGGCAGTGCCGAAATGGGCAGAGGTGCCGACAACGGCGTGAGTGGCATCATCGACGCCGCAGACGATGTAGGAACATTCTTTTTCCAACAGAGCGGCGGAGTTGGCAAGGGCGGAGATGTATTTGCCGAGAGCCTCCCGGTCAGGATTGACTTTGAATTCGACCCACTCGGTTTCTCGGTCGAGTCGGATCAGGGCGTCGAGGTGAAGTTGAAGCTCCCGAAGCGTAGGTTTGTCCAGCATCTTCCTCTCTCACTGAGAATGACCTGCACGATTGTAGCTTGAATTTGAAGGTGTTCGCAAATTGCGATCAATAAGAGAATTCCTTGTGTAACAAGGTAAATTCGGACCTTATGTTATGTTTTTGTGTTCGTCCGGCAATGATGACGCACGGAAAGAAAAAGCTGCTGATGATGTACATGTTTCGGGTCCGAGCGGTGAGGAAATGCTTCTTCTGAGGTTGCATGGCGGGGCATGAGGCCGCGAAGGGAAAGCCCTGGTGCCGGTCCCTGAGATGGAGTGGCGGTGCAGGTGCGTTGCCCGCCCGAATCTCCCGGGGAAAAAAGGGAGGTGCAACGATGAAGTCCTCGGGTTCAGGACGGGGGAATGACTTGGTTTCCGGGCGTCCGGACCCCAAGTTCTTTGTGCCTCGTCTGCGGGAAGACCGTCTCACTCGCCTTCATCATGCCCGGCAGACCGTCGGTGACGGTGATCGAAATGTACTCTGCGCCACGGCTTTGAACGGCGTGAAGATCGAGCAGGACGACTACCAGAACCTCATCACTCGCATCGCGTTCCGTACGGGCTTTGACTTCCCGAACTAGGTCGGCACGATCTACGTTCACGCGAGCTACTCGTACGACTTCCTGGGTGAAGCCGACGGCACGGCTTCGCAGAACGGTCTTCGCGCGTCGCTTGACGAAGACCTCGACGGCGGTTGGATGACCTACGGCATCGGCCGTCAGTTCCGCCTGGGCGAAAGCGCCTTTGCCTGCGGCGGACTCGAACGCTCTTCAATGATGAGCGTGGCGCAGGTGCGGAGCAGGCCGTAGGTGAGCATAAAACCGAGACCGGGAATGTGCCGGTGCAGAAACTGGATGAGGAGGTAAGGCGTTGACAGCCTAATGGATCTGTTGCGCTCTTTGGTGTTGAGAAATTCGCAAGACAGTCTTGAAAAAGTCCGATAGGTGTTCCGGAAGGTTTTCCCTAACCTTTCGAAGAATCTGGCAATGACCGGATGACAACACTCAACCTTTCGGAGAAGCGTCGCGAAGACGCTGACAAATCGTTATGACCAAAACACAAATCGGAGCAGCTGTTGCAGCTGTTGCCCTCTCATTTTCTCTTTCCTCCCTTGCCGCCGAAGTCCGGGTTTACGGGATCATCGACGAAGGTCTCTCATACATGAGCAAGGACTTCGACGATGGTAATTCGTCCGACGACACGTTTGAAGTGAAGTCAGGCATGAGCCTCGGTTCCCGTGTCGGGATCAAGGGTGAAGAAGACCTCGGCAATGGATTGAAAGTCGGTTTTATTCTGGAAAACGGCTTCGAATCGGATTCTGGTGAATTTGCTAAAGCTACGAGCACTCGCCTTTTCGGGCGTGAAGCTTCGCTCTATCTTGCCGACGACACGTACGGCACGATAGCGTTCGGTCGTTTGCAACACCTTACGGCTGGTTACGGTACGTGGGGCATTGCCGCTCCGATCCTTAATCCGTTCGCGATCGGTTGGAGCGATCACATTGCCGGGTATAAAAATGTTTTCGGCTTCAATTCCGGCCGTCTTGACAACGTAATCGCCTACAAATCCCCGACGTTTGGAAACTTCACCGCATATGCGCAGTGGTCGTCCAATACCGACCAATATAACGGTCCGGAAGGTGCAGAAGAAAACAAAGGTACGGCCGACCGTTACGGTTCCGTGGGTCTTGCCTATCGCGGGGAACGCCTCTCTGCGGTCGGTATTGTTGAATGGAATCCGTGGAGCAGCAAGCGTCCCGATACGGCCAAGGCTGACGACGGCATTGCCGTGACGCTCGGTGCTAACTATCGCTTCGATTTTGGGAAGCTCTATCTTGCTGGTCAGTATTTTGACAATCAGTGGCGTCTTCCCACGCCGTCCGAAATTGTTCCCCTCGCCTTTAATGACGGCAAACTCAACGACCGCATGGTGAAGGGGTACGGCTTGATTGCGGGAGCGAACATTCCTGCGTTCGGCGGTGAAGCGCTTTTCGCGCTCGGTTATCGTGATGCAGAACTTGTTAATTATTCCGATATTGGCGCAACGCGCGTCTCCGGAACGATCGGTTACAAGTATCCATTGAGCAAGCGTACGAATATCTACACGGCCGCTAGTTACACCCGCGACGACTTGGACAAACAAGTGACCGTCGGCAGTGAAGAAACCGAAAACGTAAATCCGCACGCCGTCCAGGTGGTGCTTGGTCTGGTTCACCGTTTCTGATTGCTCTCTCCGTCGCAATGCAATCCAAGCGCCCTTCGAGGCGCTTGGTTGGCCCGCCTCCTCTGGAGCGGGCTTTTTTCTTGTCAATAACCGCGCTTCAAGATTGCCTCAGGATCCAATCCGAAGTGACGGAACCAATCGAACCAGCGCGTTTTTCCGTGTTTTCCCTCCTCCTCGACAAACCATCGGAAAAAACGCATCAGCGTTTCGTTGCTTCGGTTTTTCTCGTGTATGGCAAGCGTGTTGATCCACAGCGGCCTATGCCATTGCGGCAAGACGGGGACCAAAGTGCCGTTTTTCAGGTATTCGTCTACGAAGCCCAAGGAAAGGTCAATAGAAATGCCAAAGCCGTTGATGATGCCTTGCAAACAAGTCAACGAATCTCCGTAGAACGCTTTGAGATTCGGTGATGAAAGTCGACCCGAGGTGATGGCTCCTGCTTTGAGGGTTCGAAGATCATTGCCGGAAAGATTTCCGGAAATGATGGTTCGGCATCCGGTTTCTAGGTCGAACATTTCCCTATCGCTGAAGAGACATTTCGTGAACGGATAGTACGGACCGCTTCTCAGGAACAGCTGATGGCGAACAAGTTCTTCAGGTTCTGACGGAGCACCGTGTTTTTCGACATATTCCGCCGAAGCAAGCATGAGCGTCGTACCAGGCAAGAACGGATCGAGAAACAGTTCGGGCACTTCTCTCGGAAAGTACGGCAAAAACGCGATGTCGACAGCTCCGCTCAATACATCGGCATGACTGAGGTTGGAGAGGAGTTCGAATTCTACCGTCGGATCGACGTGATCGCGGTAGTACGTAAGATGTTCGAGGATCGGCTTTCGAGCAATGTTGCTCGGCGCACTGAAGCGTATCATCATGCGCAACGGCGCCCCTTCAGGGCGTGAGGCCTCTGCGACAATACTCTTCTGCAATATCATCATGCGTTCGATTTTGGGCAACAAAGCCTTGGCGATCGGATTGAGTTTATTGGGCTTCGTTCTTCTGTCGATCAGGGGTGTGCCCAATTCGTCTTCAAGGGAACGGATCGCGCGCGAAGCGGCTGACAATTCCATGTCCGCCTGAATGGCCGCCTTCGTAAGATTGTCTGTCCGTCCTAGGGCAAGGACGAGTTTCCATATGTTCAGATTTTCACTGGGATTCACAAGGCTCTCCAGAAGTCTTGCAAATTTCCCAACATGCTCTTGGACTCCCGCACTATTTGTAAAAAGGCTGTCTCCGTACGATGCGCAGTATAGAGGCAGGTTCGCAGAACAATCTACCTCGATAACCCGCATAAACTCAAAAGGAGAGTTTCCATGTCCAATATGTCTCGCCGTGACTGGCTCAAAACTGCCGCTGCAGGCTCAACCATGCTTGTCGGTGGCATGACCGCCGCCCAGGCTTCTCCGATCGAACCAATGCCCGCGAAATGGGATGAAACCTTCGACATCGTCGTGATCGGCTCCGGGTTTGCCGGACTGGCTGCCGCCATTGAGGCGCGCAAAACCGGTGCTTCCGTCTGTGTCCTCGAAAAGATGCGTACGATCGGCGGTAACTCGATCATCAATGGCGGCATCATGGGCGTTCCCGGTACTCCGATGCAGAAGAAGCAGGGCTACAAGGACTCGCCCGAACTGATGGCTGAAGATATGATTCGCGAAGGTGCGGGTCTCAATCATCCGGACAAGGTTCTCCACCTGTGTCAACAGGCGCTTCCGACGTGGGAATGGACAGTTAAAGAACTCGGCGTCGACTGGGTTCAGGAACGTGTTTCCCAGGAAGGCGGCCATTCTGTTCCGCGTTGTGCGATTTTGAAAGGCGGTTCCGGCTCTGAAATCGTCAACAAGGAAGTCGCCAAGCTCAAGGAACTCGGCGTTACGCCGCGTACCCGCGTCTTCATGGAACACATCATTCGCGACGCCGACGGTCGCGTCAAGGGTGTGCAGGTTCGCGAAGGCTATCGCTTCCCCGACGCAACGTCCGGCAAAGTAAAGTTCATCCGCGCCCGCAAGGCCGTTATTTTGGCGCACGGCGGTTTCGGTGCCGACGTCGAATTCCGTGCTCAGCAAGACCCGAAACTCACGGATAAGGTCGGTACGACGTGTCAGCCCGGCGCGACTTCGGAAGCTTGGCGTGAAGCTGCCCGAATCGGCTGCCATATGATCCAAACGAGTTGGATTCAGTGCGCACCGTGGAGTGCACCGACTGAAAAGGGTATGGGGATTGCACTTTTCTTCGCGCAAGGGGCCGCGGCCATGTACGGCGTTTGGGTAGAAGACAAGGGAGGCAGTCGTTTTGTCAACGAACTTGCCAATCGCAAGGTTCGTGCCGATGCCATCATGGTCTACCTGAACAAGGGCGGTCATTGCTATGCCGTAGCCGACTCCATTGGTGTGCAACCGATGACGGTTTCCCGTCCCGGTCTTCTTGAAAAGCAGTTGGAACGCAAGTGCGTCCGTCGCTACGAAACGCTCGAAGCCCTTGCCGAAGGCGAAAAGATCAATCTCGAAGGGCTCAAAAAGAGCATTGCCGAGTGGAATCATGCCGTCGAAACGGGTAAGGATGATCACTTCGGCCGCTATGTTAATCAGCATGCCAAGCCGATGGGCAAGGCTCCGTTCTACGTGTCGGAAATGGTACCGAAGGTTCATCACTGCATGGGCGGCATTAACACCGACATGCAGGGTCATGCCCTCGACATCGTCAACGACAAGCCGATTCCCGGTCTTTATGCGGCCGGCGAATCGACGGGGGGTGTGCACGGGGCCGTGCGTCTTGGTTCGTGCGCAGTGACCGACTGCATTGTCTACGGCCGTATCGCGGGTATTGAAGCCGCGAAGGAAAAGAGTTGGTGCTGATACGGCACTAAGTCTCCGTGACGAATAGGCGGACGGCGGCAGAAGCCGCCTCCGCCTCAGTCAATTCACTCTTCTCACGACGACTTCTTTCCGGTCGATTTTCTCTGAATCGGGCCGGCAGGGGGGGAGTCGTTCCCCAAAAAAACGCGAATCTCCACAACATGCGACTCTCTACGACCATTTTTGTCGTTCTCTGCGCTATGGCTACGGCTGTCTCCGTACAAGCAGCCGCGCTCGGTGCCGATCGACACGCTCAGGCCGGTGTGAAGTGCGAGTCTTGTCATGGAAATGACAAGGCCAATCCCGTCACACCCGAAATCGATGTCTGTACGGGGTGTCATAATCCCGATCAGTTGGCAGAAAAGACAAAAGACCATAAACCCACGAATCCGCACGTATCGCCGCATTACGGCAAGGCCCTCGAATGCACTTACTGCCACGTGCAACACGGGCAGACAGAAGATTTCTGTTCGCAGTGCCACAACTTCGGCTTCAAAGTCCCGTGATGCAACGAGGTTGATGCGGTTCCATTCCGCAGGGGAAGCCTTCCGACCTTTCGATCTAGGTTGGAAGGTTTCTATCGCCTTAACTGCCGGGAAAAGTTGCACTCAGGCTTTCGGGACCTGTAGGAACGTTACTTCGACCGATCTTCAGGGCGGTTTCCGGAAAGGATTCCGCAGACGCGACGAAGTGACCCGCCGGAAGTATCCGGCTTCCATCCCGTTTGTCCTACGGCGAAGCGAATGGCGTCCAGCGCCGTGACGTCGTCGACCAAGGAGGGGTGCCGCTCTTCGTCGGCTGTAAATGGGCGTCGTCATCGCATCCGCCGCAAGCCAATCGGACGCGCACGCGCTCGAGGCGACGGTCACGAAACTTCGGGATCGGGACAAACGGCGCGGACGGCCGTTCGTTCAAAATCCCGTCTTGGCCCGATTCGACCGCTGCAATGCTCGGCATCAACTTCAACGGCGCAGCGTTCTCCCTGGATAAAGACCGGACCGTTCCTCCGCTTTCCCTGGGTGCTTCGATCTTTTCGGCACTCCGCCAGAACGGCGAAGTTTATGTCGATTTTGGGCGAAAAAAAGGCGGTTCACGGCCTCAACCGCCGTCGGCTGATCGAGGCGTCAAGGAGCAGCCTCGTATAATGATGATTCCTTCGAAATTCTGCTCCCGACATTCATGCGGCTCCTTTCGTCCCTCGTTCTCCTTTTCGGCGGCGTCTTGTCCGTCTGCGGAGCCTTTTCGGTGCGGGCGGATGAACCGGCATCTCCGCGCGAACCCGTGGACGTCACGGTCGGTCTCGTCGACACCTTCAATCCGCGTTTTTTCATCGACACCTATACGCCCCTCATCGAGCGCCTCAAGACCCGCTATCCGCAGTATCGCTTCACCACGGTCGAATTCCCGCGGGGCGAGCCGATCGAACCGTCGCGTCTGGGAACCAACGGCTTCGTGATTTTGTCGAGCGGCGACGCCGTGCGCGAGAGCGACCTCGGTCTGCAGCAGATCGCGACGCGACGCCGCGCGGACCGAAAGGAAGCGGACCGCTCGGTCGGAGCCGTCTTCCTCGTTCGCTCGGGAAGCACGCTCAAAACGCTCGCCGATCTCAAGGGACGGTCGGTCGCGACGACCGACCCGAACGCCTTTGAGGGAAGCGCCGTTCCGAAGGGGGAACTCGCCGAGCAGGGGGAAGACCCCGAAGGCTTCTTCGGGGAAGTTTTCTACACGGAGTGGAACTACCCGGACGTCCTGCAGATGGTGACGCTCGGGATGGCGGACGTCGGAATTCTGTCGACCTGCGAATGGGAGGACGCGGTGGCGGCGGGCGTCGTGGAGGCCAAGGAACTTCGCATCGTCAACGAACGCACGGCGCCGGGCGACCGATGCCGCCGGTCCACCGCGCTCTATCCGGATCTGATGCTCGCGGCGCTCCCGACGGCCTCGCCCGAAGTGGTGCGCGACATCACGATCGCCGTGCTCACGCAGCCCGTGGACGAGGGCGGCTACGACTGGATTTCGAACACCAATCTCACCCAAGTGCGCAATCTCTACCGCACGCTTCGCGAGGGCCCCTATGCCTATCTTCGCGACTGGTCCGCGGCGGGGCTCTGGCGGCGCTTTCATACGGAAATTGCGCTTGGGATTTGTGCGCTTTTCCTGGTCGTCGTTCACATCGTGCGCGTCAATCTTCTCGTACGCCGCCGCACGCGGCAACTGCAGAAAGCTTCGGCCGCACGTGAAGCCGCCGCGGAAGCCCTTCGGGAAAGCCGCGCGCAGTTGGAGCGCCTCGAGCGAGGCGCGACGGTCACGCAGCTCTCCGCCATGTTCGCGCATGAAGTAAAGCAGCCCGTGACGAACGCCGCCAATTATCTCAACGCCCTTCTTCTCATGAAGAAGCGGGGCCTGCGCGACGAAGATCGGGAGGAGTCCGCCTTTCGAAAGGCTCTCTCGGAAATCTATCGGGCGGCCGACATTCTGGACCGCGTCCGCGCGGCCCTGAAGCGGGAGAGAACGACATTCGAGCGTTTCGACCTCGCGGGACTCCCTGCCCGGGCGATTCATCACAGTCTGGCGAAGAAGGCCGGCATTCCCGTCGACTGCACCGGACTGGCGGCGCCCGCCTTCGTGCTCGGCGACGCGATGGAGCTCGAACTCGTTCTCGTCAATCTTCTCAACAACGCCGTCGACGCCCTGACGCAGGCGAAGACCGTCGGTCCCCGCATCCGCGTGTCGCTCCTGCGCGAAAGCGACACGGCGCTTCTGCGCGTGGAAGACAACGGTCCGGGCGTTCCGCCCGATCGCCTCGCGAAACTCGGGAAGCCCGTTCTCTCGGATAAGCCCGAGGGCCTGGGCTTCGGGCTTGCGATCGCTGCGAGCCTCGCGGAAGCCCACGGCGGACGGTTGCGGTTTGAGGCGGGCAATCCCGCGGGCCTCGCCGTGACGCTCTCCGTGCCGCTCGATCGAACGCCTGAATCCAAGGAACAAGCATCATGAAGGTAAAACAACCGCCTCTCATTCGGCTCGTTGACGACGATCCCTCGGTCTGCGAATCGCTCGCCTTTGTTTTGGAGGTCGCGGGGTTGCAGGTGAAGGGATATTCGAGTGCGCTTGACTTTCTGGCCTGGGACGACCGCGAGCGGGAGGGGTGTCTCCTCTTGGACGTGCGCATGCCCGAGATGACGGGGCTTGAGCTCCAAAGACGCCTTCGCTCGGAAGGCGTCGATCTTCCGATCGTCTTTCTTTCCGCGCACGGCGACATCGAGATGGCGCTTCGCGCCGTGCGCGAGGGGGCGGTCGACTTTCTCGTCAAACCCCCGCGACCGGAAACGCTGATTCCCGCCTTGCAGAGGGCCTGCGAACGCCATCGGGAAATCCGGCGTCTGAAGCGTGAGCGGGAGGCGCTTGATGTCGTTTGGGAAAAACTCACGCAAGGCGAGCGCGAAGCGGCGCAGCTCGTTGCGAAAGGACTCACCAACAAGGAGATCGCAGGCGTCTTGGACATCTCGGAAGAAGCCGTAAAGAGCCGCCGAAGCGCCATGCTCGGAAAGCTCGACGTGCGAAACGCCGTCGAAGTGGCGGAATTTCTTCGCGAGCGCGAACGCCTGGACGCCGCGTTGACTCCCGGTGTTGGAGGTGCGTCATGAAGATCGGACGGCGGACGGTTTTGCGGGGACTCGCGCTCCCCATGGCGTTGACGCTCGGGATCGGTTCGGCGAAGGCGTTCTGGCGGCGCGATGTCGACGTTCTCGTCGTGGGCGCGGGCGGCGCGGGCCTCGCCGCCGGCGTCGCGGCCGCGCAAGAGGGCGCATCGGTTCTCGTTCTCGAGAAAGAAGCCGCGATCGGCGGCAATACTTTGCGGGCGAGCGGCCTCTTCAACGCTGCGGATCCGAAACGGCAGGGACCGATGGGCGTCAGGGATTCGGTCGAGTGGCACGCCGAGCAGACGCTCGAGTCGGGCGGCGGGCGAAACGATCCGGAAGTGGTCCGACGCTTTGCCGAGGAGGCGCTTTCGACCATTCATTGGCTCGAAGGCATGGGCGTGCGGTTTCTCCCCGAAACGCAGACCACCTGGGGCGCCGAATGGCCGCGCGGGCACAAGCCCTTCTTGCCGCGGGGGTCTTCCTACATCCGCACGCTCTCGGGAAAACTGCTCGAGTCGGGCGGTGAAATCCGAACCAAAACGGCCGTGCGGGATCTCCTCAAGGACGAACGGGGCCGCGTCGCGGGCGTCGTGACGAAGGAGGGCGTCGAAGTCCGTGCAAAGTGCGTGGTGCTGGCTACCGGAGGCTACGGAGCGAATCCGATGTTGCTCAAGCATTGGGCGCCCGACTGGGCGGATCTGCCTACCGACAATGCGCCGGGCACGACGGGCGACGGGCAGCGGGCCGCGGAACGCGCGGGGGCGGCGCTCGTCAATCTCGACGGCGTGCAGGCGGTTCCGGGCGTGCGCAAAGGCGAGACGCACGCGGTTCGACTGGATCTCGACATCGGGGCCTGCATTCTTGTCGACGCCCGGGGCGAGCGTCTTGTCGAAGAGGACGGTTCCCGCCGTGCGCTCGCCCTCGCGATCCGAAACGCGGCCGGAGGCCGCGCCTACACCGTGACGGATGACCGCGGCGTTTCGTCCTACGACTTGGTTTCGCAAAAGGACATCTATCGGGGGCTGCAGACGGGCGACGCTTTTCGGGCGGAGACGCTCGAAGACCTCGCCCGCAAGACGGGACTTCCCGCGGACGCTCTTTGCCGCACCGTCGAAGCCTTCAACGATGAGGTGGAGAAGCAAACCGGAAAGTGCGGTCGAGTCGTCTGCCGCAAAATCGTGACGCCTCCCTTCTGGGCGGCCCCCGTATACCTCAATATCCATTCCACGCTCGGGGGCGTTCGCATCACGCCCGAGGGCGAGGTGCTCGATCGTAAGGGAAGAGTTCTGACAGGACTCTTCGCGGCGGGCGAAGTCGTCGGAAACGTGCACGGGGCGAATCGAATCGGAGGAAACGGGATTGCCGCGGCGCTCACCTTCGGGCGTATCGCGGGCCGTTCAGCCGCACGTGCCGCACTTGGAAAATGAATCCGTCTCCCGCGTGAGGACGCCGGGGCGACGGACCTGACCGCGGGTGAAAGGAAAAACGGTCTGCAGGGACGCACGGTGGATTTCGACGAGAACGGCGGGAGAGGGGAATCACAAAATTCGCCGCTTGTCAAGAGACGTTCGGGGGTGGGCGAAGGTCTGGAGAATCGGGAGAATGACCTCAATCGGACGTTGGCGAACATCACAAGCCGACATCCTTCGACTTTTCCCTCGAATGCAAAGGAGATTTCTCATGGACACCACGCGTCGTTCCTTCTTCAAGCACGCCGCCGTCGGGGCGGTGGGCGTTGCCGCCGCCACCAAGTCGGCGATCGCCGCCGCGGCTCCGGCCGCGCAGTACGACCTCATCATCATGGGGGCCGGCTGCGGCGGTCTCGTCTGCGCCGTACGCGCCGCGCAGAACGGTTTGAAGCCGCTTCTCATTGAAAAAATGTCGATGCCCGCGGGCAACACGATCTACGCCGCGGGCTTCATGTTGGGCGTGCACACCGCGCAGCAAAAGGGCGTGAACGACGCCGACACGGTCGACGCCTTCTACGAAGACATGATGAAGGTCTCGCAGGGAAAGGGCGACAAGGCGCTTACGCGCAAGATCGCCGAAGACTGCGACGCCATGATGGGTTGGCTCTCCGACTACGTCGGCGTCAAGTTCTCGAAGCCCGCGAAGCTCGTCTGGCCGATGCTCTCCCGCGCTCACCTCGTTCTCGGTGAAGTGAAGCCGGGCGGCGGTCAGCTCGCCAAAGACCTGATGGCCAAGGCCAAGAGCCTCGGCGTCGAAATGCGCTTCAACACGAAGGGCATCGCGCTTCTCACCGACGAAAAGACCGGGGCCGTGACGGGCGTGCGCGTGAAGGACAAGAAGGGTCTCACGGATCTGCACGCCAAGTACGGCGTCGTCCTCGCCACGGGCGGCTTCTCCGCCAATCAGCAGCTTGTCACGCAGTACATCGGTTCGGCCGGCGCCAAGATGCCGATCCGCGGCTCGCGCATCATCATGGGTGAAAACATCCGTCTCGTCGATCCCCTCTTTGCAAAGGTTGTGAACGTCGACCAGTATCACTGCGGTCCGATTCACGGTCCCACGGGCGCGAATCCGCTCAACATCGTCAACAACGGCATCTGCGTGAACCGTCAGGCCGAACGCTTCATCGACGAAGGTCAGACCTACGTGCAGATGTCGCGCGACGTCGCCGCGATGACGCCCGACAACTGGGCCTTCATGGTGTGCGATCAGAAGGCGCGCGAAATCCCGATTCTCAAGCCCGACTTCGCGTCCTACGAACGCACCAAGGCTCCGATCTATCAGGGCAATACGATTGAAGAAGCCGCCAAGGCCGCCGGACTGGATCCCGTGAAGCTCGCCAAGACCGTCGCCGACTACAATGCCGCGGTCAAGGCCGACGCCCGCGCGAAGCTTGTGCCGACGAACACTCTGCCGAAGGCTCCCGTGATCGACAAGGCTCCCTTCTACATCGTTCCGTTCCAGGGCGGCATGACGGCCACCTTCGGCGGTCCGCTCATTGACGTGAACGGGCGTGTGCGGGACACGGAAAATCAGCCGATCCAGGGACTCTTTGCCATCGGCAACGCCGCGGGCGGCATCTTCTACGACAACTACGTGGGCGGTGCGCAGTTGACGGGCGCCGCGGTCTTCGGAATCGCCGTCGCCGACTACGTCAAGGGACTGAAGAAGTAAGCCACCGAGGCCTTCTCATAATCGATCGAAAGAAGAACGGGCGGAATTCCTTTGCGGGTTCCGCCCGTTTGCCGTACCGGTCCGGCGGTTCGGGAGGCCTGCGCCGCGGGACCGGATTCCCGCCTTCTTGCGGGGTTGGGGAAACCCTCCGAATATCGATCTGCGCCGGCGCCATGGCGGCACGGTTTCCCACAACACCGACCTTCTCCGGAAATCCCGCAGGTTGCCGATAGAAAACGACGGTCTCGACTGTTGTCGTCGGATGGCAAAAAGTGCGGATAAACAGATTTTTTGATCGTTTTTCGGGTAAAGGCTCGTTCTCTCTGCAAGGTGAGGCATGTCATGCTGTCGCGGACAAGATTCGTTCTCATGCGTGGAAATCGCGCCGTCACGGTCGTGGGGCCGGGGGCGCGTTTCGTTTTGCGGAGAGGGGACGGAATAGCTGGGGCATTCAATCACTCTGACCCCTGTGGCTCTGCCCTAGACCCCTGGATATTTTCACACCAAAGCAGATCAATGATCGGGCACGCCCTCGCCACGTCATCGATGCGGTCTCCCTCCCCTCCGGATCCAACCATTTCTCCGAAGGAGATTGCAAGTCTGGCACAGCCCCTGCAGGAGTTGATAATCACAGAAGAAACGGTCTTCTTGAGCGTGTGGCGTTTCACTGTAGCGTATCGCAATCGATACAGTGGATAGCCGAGAAAAGCAGAACATCCCTTGGCCCGCCTGACCAACGGCGATTCGCTTCGGGGCGGTCGCGAGACTGCTCAGGCAGAGTCTCGCCCACCCCTCCCCTTTTTTTTGGTCTCTACACCCCGTCCTCCGGGGCGGCATGGTTTTGGTGTCGTCGAGAGGGCCACCACGATTCCGCTGTCGTTCGAACGTGCGTTTGGGATGTACACTGCGATGGAACGTTGATTTCTCCGGGCAGTTCCATGCGCCACATCGATCCGAAAACCATCAAGTTACTCATTGTTTTCTTCACCGTCGCCAAACATCGGAACATTTCCCGAGCATCCGAAGAACTCCACCTGACTCAGCCCTCAGTCAGCTTCTCATTGATTGACTTGGAAGATCGCATCGGGGTGAAGCTTTTCGTGCGCGGACCCAGGGGCGTTACACTGACCGACGCAGGGGAGACCCTCCTTCCCGAAGTCGAGAGCTTTCTCAAGCACGCGGCGATGATGGAGCAAGTAATGGGAGCGCTCAGACAATCGAGCACGAAGGTGCTCACGATGGGGGCCATTCACGATGCCATGCTTCATTGGTGTCCGACGCTTCGTGGCATTCTCCGTTCAGAACATCCTGAAATCGGTTTGGTCATTCAGGAAGTCTCCACCTGCGAAATTGAGCCTATGCTGGAACGGGATGAAATTGCTCTGGGGATCGGTTTCTTCAATAGGTTGGAAAATCCGACGTTTCGCAGCAGGGTTCTGCTTCAGGAAACCCCTGTCGCCATCCTCCCCGTCGACCATCCGCTGACGTCAAGGTCGGAATTGACTTTCGACGACCTGCAGGGAGAACGTTTCGTATGGATCGGAAGACGTGAAACGACGCAGTACTTTGACGCCTTACTGAGTCTGCTGAGCAAACACAACGTTCATCCGAACACCGACCTGCAGGTCAAAAGTCCCTACGAGCAAATTGCCAATGTGTCGAGCGGGCAAGGCATCGGTCTGGTACCCCACACCTTCATGTCGCATCTTCCGGACAGCGTGGTTACCCGTCCGGTTTTGAATGCCGAGCCTTGTTGGACCTTGCGCCTGGTTTGGGACCCGAAGAAGACAGATCCGACGCGCGACGTCGTACTGAAGATTGTTGAAGAAAATGGGTTGGCGGCGCCCTGTTCGAAAACAGCAGCGCCGCCGATTAGCGAATCGATTTTTTAGGCTTCTTCACCCACGATCAGTCCCGCAGCCACCGCATCGCACATATGGGCGGAGATGGAACCGCAGGCTGCGCCGACTGCATACAGGCCGGGAATGGGCTTGAGGTCCTTTGCGCGCAACACCTCAAACTTCGGGTTGACTTCCAACCCGCCCTCGGTCTTGTAGCAGAACGGGTAGTTCGGCTTCGTGATGTAGAAGGGCGCCTTCAGCGGGCGGAAGAGCGGGTCGGTTCGACCGAATTCCGTATCCTTCCCTGCAGCGGCATCGCGATTGATTCGCTCGATGGTTTCCTTGAGCGTCTTCGGGTCGAGTCCGGCCAGTTTAGCCAGTTCTTCCGGCGTGTCCGCTTTGAGAATTCCACCCGCTTCCATGACTTTGTCGATGTTCCAACGGTCTCGGTTCGGGCCATTGAAGGTTTCTTCGTCAAAGAGAATTCGGCCGCCCTCCTTAATTCCGCGCTGCATCAGCGCAAGGAGGCATCCGGTGTAGCGGGAGACGAACTCGTTGAGCATGCGCTTGCCGTCGGGCGCGATGAAGTACGCTTTGTCCACGTCGAACATGATCCAGGAGATGCTCGGCGACTTATCGTAGGTGCCGTTGTAAAACTTCGGCATGGACTCCATATCTTCGAGAGCTGCGCCGATGTCGCGCCCCATGAGGATGCCGTCCCCCGTGTGGTCCATCGCCATCCCGTCGCCCAGGCCCGTAAAGCCGATGTCGACCGTCGACCAGTAGCGCTTGTAGTGAATCATCATTTCCTTGTTGTTCACGAAGCCGCCGGTGGCAATGACGACGGAACGGGCTTTGATCGCAATCTTTTTGCCTTTGTCTTTACCGACCACGTATTCGGCGCGGATGCCTGCTGCGCGGTCGCCGTCCATGACAATTTCTTTGGCACGAAGTCCCTTCAGGATGGGCACTTTCCTTTCAGCCAGTTCGTTCACCATCCCCTTCACGAAGGTGTTCATCGAGCCGGGCACCGTCGGGAACTGGAAGTAGTTGGCCGAATTAAAGGGCTTGAATTTGACGCCGTAGCCGTCAAGAAGGTCGATCGTTTCGGGAAGCTTGCGGCTCGCTTCGTACAGAACCTTCGGGTCGTGCTTAAAGATGCCGTCGTAGATGACGGAAAGCTTCTGGTTATCGCGTACCTTGCTCATCGGTTCGTCCGCTTCACCAGACTGAATGCGGGCGAAATATTCGTCGAGCGTCAGCGATTTCTTGATTCCCGCCTTTTCATGGAATCGATTCTTGTAGGAATAGAAAATCCCCATTGACATCAGGCCGTCACCGCCGAGCCAAAGCCGCTTGTCGATAACGATGACCCGTTTTCCCAGACGCGCAGCCTTTACCGCCGCAGGGAGTCCGCCGTATCCGCCGCCCACGACCAGAACATCCGTTTCCATGTCCCAATTCGGAAGCTGCGACCCTTTCGCCTGAGCCGTGCCGGCCAGCAACGCTACGCCCGCAACCGAACCCTCAAGAAAAGTTCTTCTCGAAATATTGGCCATTTTTGTCTCCTTTACTAAATTCAAAGGTCAAAACTCCCCCCTCGGATCCGTCGGAAAGACGGATCCGATAAGAAAGGAAAACGGGGGAGGAGGAAATAATCAGCGCTTGGCGGCCGCCGCAGCAATCGGCCCGACGATCAGGCCGCTGGCAACGACGTCACATAGACGCGTCGAAATGGAACCGCAGGTCGAACCGACTGCATAAAGTCCCGGGATGACGGATTCATCGGCGGCAGTGATGACCTGGAAGTCGGGATTGACTTCCAACCCACCTTCCGTCTTGTAGCGGACGGGATAATTCGCCGCCGTGATGTAGAAGGGAGCCTTCAGTGCACGGAAGAGGCGGTCCGTACGGCCGAACTCCGAGTCCTTTCCGGACGCCGCATCTTTGTTGATTTGATCGATCGTTTCTCGGAGCCCCTTCGGATCAATGCCGACAGCCTCTGCGAGCGCTTCGGGCGTGTCCGCCTTAAAGAGGCCCTTGCCTGCAAGCGCCTTTGCGAACTGCCAACGCTCACGGTTCGGGCCCTTGAAGGTGGCTTCGTCGAAGATCGCGTAGCCCGCCACGATGTTGCCCGACATCATCTTCAGCGCACAACCCGAATAACGAGACAAATGTTCGTTCGTGAAACGCTTACCGTCGGGACCGACCAGATAGGCGGTATCCACGTCGAACATGATCCAGGAAATTCCGGGCGTTCCCTTCTGCGGCGCCGCGTAGAACTTCGGCATGCATTCCATGTCCTCAACGGCCGCACCGACCTTTTTCCCCATGATGATGCCGTCACCCGTATGGTCATCGGGAACGCCTTCGCCCACGGCGGTAAAACCGGTCGGCGCCTTCGTCCAATAACGCTTGTACCGCTTCATCAGATACTCGCTGTCGAGAAATCCGCCCGTAGCGACAATGACCGATTTGGCTCCAATCGAAAGACTCTTTCCCTTCGATTTTCCGACGGAGTAAGTGGCTTCGGCACCGACGACGGCCTCGCCTTCCTTCACGAGTTTTTCGGCTCGGAGGCCCTTGATGATCTCCACCTTCCTTTCGGAGAGTTCGTCGAGCATTCCCTTCACGAATTTCGACATCGAGCCGTTCACCGTTGGCAGTTGGAAGGGTTTGGCGGGATTCATCGGCATGAATTCGATGCCGTAGGAGGCGACGAATTCGATCACCTTCGGCGAATACTGTGCGGAACGGTGCAGAACTTCCGGATCGTGTTTATTGATGCCGGAGTAAATGACCGACAACGGCAGATTGTCCCTCACCTTGCTCAACGGCTCATCGTCAGTACCGGCGCAAATCTGCTTCCAATAGTCTTCAATTTCGACGTTTTTGGTGATCCCCACCTTGTCGTGATAGGGGGTGCGGGCCGTGTAGAACTGACCGGCCGACATCAAACCGTCGCCGCCCAACCAGAGACGCTTGTCGATCACGATCACCTTCGCCCCGACGCGGGCCGCCGTGACGGCCGCCGTCAGTCCGGCAAAGCCGCCGCCGATGATCAAAACGTCGGCAGTTTTGTCCCAGGTCCGGTCGGATTTCGCCGCCAGCGCGGACGTCGTTGAAGCCGCTACGACGGAAGTGGCCGCAATCGACTGCAACAACGTACGACGAGAAATGCTGTTCATAATCTTCTCCTTTTTTGGGAACCGCTGAATACTTGCGGTTCCAACAGGAGAGAGCATAGAAATCCCAAGGTATTTTGAAAAATTGTGATTGCGAATGCTAGATATAAATCGAATCTATACCTATAGACGCCCTCAAAATGCAAATGACGAAAGGCGAAGCCTGGCGTCACGCCGGGCGCGCCGATCTCTCCGACGGGACGGACAAGGGCTTCGTGACGCGCGTTCTCGACGGGAACTTCGCGGGCGGCGAAACCGCCGACACGGCGGGGACGATCGGTTTCCGAGTCGCGTTGGGCGACGGGGAAGCGGGCGAAGTCCCGACCGTGGGGATCGCGGGCGACCATCTCGAGATCACGGGCGACGCGACGGGATCGGTGTTCTTCGACGTCGTCGACGCCAACGGTCTTTCGAAGGGCGCGGGCGAGCGCATCGTTCTCATGACGGTGGACGGCAAGGTCGACGGTTTCGCTCCTGCCTTGGCGAACGGCACGATCGAAGCGGGCGGCTACTCCTATCGCCTCGCCGTCGACACGGCTGCGGCGGGCGCGTCCGTTACGGCCGAGGGCGGGGCGCTTGCGGGCGTTTCGAGCGACAACGCCGTCACGCGCTACTTCCTCACTTCCTACTGGGGAGACAACGTGGTGGACGGTCCTGCGGTTTCGCCCAATCTCGGCTCCTTCATCGCCTTTGCCGAGGCGTTTCGATTCACGATCATCTCGGAACGCGCCGGTATGCGCATCCCCTGACCGGGGAGATCGGGGAAACCGCCCTCTGGATGCGGCAGACCGTTTCGCAAACGAAGGCGGGGGCCTCCTCGGGACAGTACGAAACGAAGAGCACGGTCACGACCACTCAGTTGGGCGGAGACATCCTTCGTCTCGCCGACGGCGGGGACGGTCTCTGGTATGCGGGGGCCATGGCGGGCTTCGGAGACCTGAACGGAAAGACTTCTTCGTCGCGGACGACGGCCAAGGGTCGCGCAGACGTCGACGGATGGTCGGCGGGCGTCTACGGCGGGTGGCTTCAAAACGCCGAAGGCGCAAACGCTTCGGAACCGACGGGAGCGTATGCCGAGGCGTGGCTGCAGTGGGTTGATCTCTCGGGCGATCTCTCGAGCGCCGGCGCTTCCAAGCACGTCCGGGCCGACGGCTGGACGGCGTCGCTCGAAGTCGGACACGGCTTCGAGGCGTTCCGATTCGTCTCGGACGACGGGGCGTCGCGCGGCACGGTGTATTTCGAGCCGCACGCCCAGGTCGTTTGGCACGGTCTGCAGTACGACGACTTCGACATGTCGGGGAAGGTCCGCATTCACGGCGAAGACAACACGACCGTGAAACTCGGTGCGCGCACTACGGTGAAGTTCGAAGGTTCGCAGAACGCGACCCCCTTCCTGGACCTCGCCTGGGTGCACAATACCGAGCGCTACGGTGCCGCCTACGGGGCCGTGACAGACCGGCAGGAAGGCGCGAAGAACCGGCTCGAGGCCGCCGTCGGCATCGACGGACGCTTCACGAAGTGTCTTTCCGGCTACGCGTCCTTTACGCTCGACAAGGGTTCGGACGGCTACAGCCGCCGAGAGGGCGCCGTGGGACTGCGCTACGTCTTCTGACCGGTCTTCCGGGCTCTCTCTGCGGCGCCGGAGGGTCCGGATGTTGAACGAACCTGAAAAAACGCCGCCCGAGACGATCGGGCGGCGTTTTTTACGACTTTCGGCGGGCGCTCCGGTTTTAGGCGTTCGGGGAGGAACCGCTTTTTCCTCGGTCGGCTCCGGCGGACCGAGCCGCCCGGTCGGGGGACGCTCGGGCGAAGAGCCGCGCACCCTTTACGGAAGAGATGCGCCGCCGGCAGCTTGGTTTCCCGGCAAACGCCCGCTTCGGACGACGTGCGACGCACAATGCACGGATGAAAAAAAATAGCATCCAGTTGCTGAACGTTCGTATAGTGAACGTTCATCAGATGAATGCTAATACGGGCATGGATGGTGCCGGCAACCTGCACTTCGAAAGTTGTCTTCGCCCGCGCCTTTATGACGAAATTTTTCCTCGGAAACGAGTGAGTGTGAGGAATGATGAAATTCTATGATCGAAAGAAGGAAATGGATCTTCTCAGCCGGGAATTCGGACTGGTTCGTCAAAAGCGTCTCGGGCGATTTGTCGTGGTGAGCGGAAGAAGACGGGTGGGAAAGACAAGTCTTCTCTTCAAAGTTGCCGAAGAAAACAAGGATTTCGTTTTTGTGTATTTGTTTGCTTTTGTCACGACGGAATCCAATCTGGCAGGCGAGTGGATGCGGCAGGTTGTACGGGCGCTCGGGCTGAATTTTCCTCCTACTTTTACGAAAATTATCGACGTGCTGCGGTTTTTGTTTGAATTGGGGAGGAATAGGCCGATCGCGATTTTCATCGACGAATGTCAGGATCTGACTCACGTAAACCCGGTATTTTGGGCGGAATTGCAAAGAGAGTGGGATCTCGCGAAAAATTCCACGCAAACGCTTCTGGTTCAGAGCGGATCGGCGGCGTCGGCAATGCGTCTGATTTTCCAGGACTACAGCAAGCCTCTTTTCGGACGAACCGACGTCTTTCTTCAACTGCGCCCGTTTGCTCCCTCCGTCTTGCAGGAGATTTTGCGGGATGAAAAACCGGACTTCTCTTCGGAAGATCTGTTGCTCTTTTATGCCGTCACGGGCGGCGTGGCGCGTTACGCGGAACAATTCGTCGTCACGGGCGCGCTCGGTGAGAATGCGATGATCGAAGAAATATTCCGTGATTCCTCGTATTTCCTCACGGAAGCGGAAGTTTTGCTCGCCAACGACTTCAAGGTGGAGTCCCGATATTATTCGATCTTGGTGGAGGCGATCGCCCGAGGCGTCACGAAACGTGCGGAGCTGCAGAATTTGGTTCCCGAGATTCAGGTGAGCGGATTGTTGGACCGTCTGCAGAAACTCTACGGAATGATTCGAAAGGTCGAACCGCTTTTCAATATGGATTACCGCAAGGTTCGTTATTCATTGAACGACCCTTATTTGGCCTTTTGGTATGCCTTCGTTCATCGTGAAAGAACACTTCTCAATGCTCATCAATTTGAAGAATTGAAACGTCGCTTTCGTCAACAGTACGCAGATTTCTCCGGAAGAACGTTGGAAGGATGGTTTCGGGAAAAGTTTAGGGAAAGCGGACTCTACCCGCAGGTCGGATCCTGGTGGGACCGCAAAGGCGAAAACGAGATCGATCTGATTGCTGTAAACGACGAGAGACGCATCGCCTGGGTTTTTGAGATCAAACGAAATCCCCGGAAGGTGGATTTGCGTGTGTTGCAAAGCAAAGCAAACGTGATGCTCGCATCCTGTCGTTCTCTTGACGGCTATGAGATTCGCACGAAAGGTTTGAGCATGGACGACATGATCCGTCCCGTCGAGGAAATTGCGCCGTTCGACGCATGACGCGGGTCTTGGCGGCCAAGGTACCCGACAAGGCGCGCCCGCGGCCGTCCGCAGCCTTCGGTCACGCATGGACGCCTTTTTCCGTCGACGCGTCCGTGAAGTAGATTCGGTTTCGGTCGTAGAGGAGCTTTTCTTCCGGCAGTCCCACGAAGGCCGACACCTGCGCTTCGTAGGAGGCGAAGAGGTCCTGCATGGCCTTCGAGTACCACTCGAAGAAAATCCGCACGCGGCGGCTTCGCCATCCGGCTCGGTTCGTCACGTTGAAGCACTCGACGGGCGGACGAAACCAGCCCGGGAGGATCGGCACGAGGGCGCCGCGCCGCAAATCCTCCACGATCTGTACGAGCGGCATGTCGACGGCGACCCCCATGCCGTCGAGAAGCGCCTGGCGGATGGCGAGAATGTCGGTCGAGCGGACGCTCCTGTCGAAAATCACGGGCTCGGCGTCGTCCCCGCGGTAGAGCATCTTCGTTTCCTCGCGTACGGGTCCGTTGTAGACGTAGCCCGTGTGCGTGCGGAGGTTTTCCGGAGAGAACGGCATGCCGAAGCGCTTCACGTACTCGGGACTCGCGACGGGGAGATAGACGTTTCGACCGCGGCTCATGTAGACGAGCCCCGAGAGGGTGGGTTCGCCCGTGAGCGTCGCCACTTCGCAGAAGCCCTTCTGCACGTCCGCCTCCTTGAGGCCCCCGAGGATTTCGATCGTCATCTCCGGGTGAAGTTCCTTGAACCGGTGCAGAAGTCCGGTGAGGCGGCGGGATGCGAAGCCCGGGGCCGAGGAGAGGCGGATCTTTCCTTCGAGCGAGCGTCGGTCGTCCGAAATCTGGCTGATGAGCGCGTCGTGGGCGCGAAGGATCGTCTCCATGCGCTTGAGCGCCTGCGCGCCTTCCTTCGTAAGTTCCAGGGGACGGGCGTTGTGCCGCACGAGCGGAACGCCGAGCGCCTTTTCGAGCCCCGTGATCGCGCGCGAAATGTTCGCCGTGTTCACGTCCATCGCCGTGGCGGCGGCCGTAAGCGTTCCCGAGCGGGCAAAGGCGACGAAGTAGCGCCAGGCGGTGAGGTCGTCGAGTTTGGACATGAAGGATTCCTGTGCGAGAGAGTGCAAGGCGGACGTTTCGCCGCGTCCTAGGGAATCGCGGCGGCGCTTCGTTGACCTCTAAAGTAGCGGAATCAGGCGGAAACGGGAAGTGTTTTCTTTGCGCGGGGCGCAAAGAAGCTTTGCGTCGTGCGCACTTGTACGGCGGGCGCGATCGGCCGAAACTTCTGCCCATGTCGAATCCGGACCGAAGTGTTCGGGAGGCTCAACCCCAAGACAAGGAGATGCGCCGTGCAGCGCGATGAATTTTTCTGGCTTTCCGCCATCAACAAGGCGACGGTCGTCGTGAACCGCGCCGAGGGACTGATCGGGGACGACACGGCGAAGCTCGCCGCCCGCGGCATCCGCGCCGTGGAGGAAGCGGCCGCGGCCGACCCCGCCAAGCGCGTGAAGACCTACATCACCTATGAACCCCTTCTCATCGAGGCGACGAGTCCCGAAGTGACCCTCATCCACGCGGGCCGCTCGAGCCAGGACATGCTCTCGACCGTGCGCATGGCGATCGACCGCGACGAGGCGTTGGCCTTCGCATGCGCCTTCGACGCCGTGCTCGAAAAGCTCATCGACCTCGCCGAAGTCCACCGCGACACGATCGTTCCGAACTACACGAACGGCGTCGCCGCCCAGCCCAACAGCTACGGTCACTATCTTTTGGGCTTCATCCACGCATTCCTGCGCGAGCGCGAACGCCTCGATCAGTGCCTCGCGCGCTACGACCGTTCGTCCATGGGCGCCACGGTCTTGAACGGCACGGGCTGGCCCCTGAACCGCGCAAAGATGGCCGAGGCGCTCGGCTTCTCGGCCCCCGTCACGAACGCCTTCGACGCGACGTGCGAATCCCCCGTCGACTTCCCGGTTGAACTCGCTCAGATCGCCGCGTCGTCGGCGCTCCATGTCGGATCCTTCATTTCCGACGTCATGGTGCAGTACGCGCAGCCGCGTCCCTGGATCCTGCTTGCGGAAGGAGGCGAGAACACCTACGTCTCGTCGGCCATGCCGCAAAAGCGCAATCCGGGGCTCCTCAACAACTGCCGCGCCGACGCGTCGAACGTCGTGGGCGAACTCTCGTGCGTCATGCTTCGCGCCCACAATCTCGTGCCGGGCATGGTCGACGCCAAGAGCGTCGCCATGAATACGCGCATGCTCGCGGCCGCAAAGGGCATGATGGAGCGATTCCTCAAAGTCTTGAACGGCCTTCGCATCAATCCCGACCGGGCGCTCGAAGAGCTCAACTCCGACTGGACCGCCTCGCAGGAAATCGCCGACCGCCTCATGCGCGACTACGGACTGCCCTTCCGCATCGGCCACCACATGGCAAGCCGCATGGTGTCCCATGCGCGAAAGGAAAACATTCTCCCGCTCGCCTTCCCCTACGACGTGATGCAAAAGCTCTACCGCGAAGAGGTGGAGGAAGAGTATCCGCAGGCCCCGCGCGAACTCCCCATGTCGGAAGCCGAATTCCGCGACGCACTTGATCCGAAGAAAATCGTCGCCGCCCGCCGCACGGCGGGAAGCGCCGCCCCCGCGCAAGTCGACGCCATGGTGAAGGGCGCACGCGAAGCGCTCGCGTGCTCGGTCGAAGCCCGCGACGCCGCGCAAGCCCGCGTGAAGGCCGCGCTCGAAAAGCTCGAGGCGGACTTCTCGCAGTACCTCTGACACGATGACCGCGGTCGGGGAGGGGACTCTCCGACCGCCCCAACGAACCCTCTCCATCCACACAACACACAGCGGAGAAACAAATGACCACGCTCCTACCCTGGATTGCCGTCCTCGTGACGATCGTCGCGGGCTGGGCGCTTTTGAAGCGCTATTCCACGCACATGGTCCTCCTCTTTGCGGGCCTCGTCCTGCTCGTCTTCGTCGCGCTCGCGGGCGTCGACTTCCTTCCCAAAGGCGTGAAGACTTCGGGCTTCTGGCTCTTCGACATCTTCGCGACGCTCAAAAGCATCGCCACGAAGCAGAGCGCCGGAACGGGCTTTCTCATCATGACGGCGGGCGGCTTTGCGGCCTACATGGACCGCATCGGCGCCGCGAAGGCGCTCGTCGACGTCGCCGTGAAGCCCTTGTCGCTTCTCAAGGCCCCGTACCTCGTGCTCGCGGGCGGCTACGTCGTGGGCCAGGTTCTCGTGACCGTCATTCCGTCGGCGGCCGGGCTCGCGATGCTGCTTCTTGTCGCACTCTTTCCGATTCTGACGGCCGTCGGCACGTCTCCCGCAGCGGCCGCGGCCGTGATCGGCACGTCGGCCGGCATGACCTTCGCGCCGACCGCCGGGACCGCTTCGCTCGCCGCGAAGGTGGCGGGTCTGGATCCGATCATCTATCTCGTTCAATACCAGCTCCCGCTCGCCGTTCCGACCCTCGTCGTCTGCGCCGTCGCCCACTACTTCGTGCAGCGCTACTACGACAAGAAGGCCGACGACGTCTACGCCGAAGCTGCCGAAGTAAAGAAGTCCGAAGCCCCGGCGGTGCCGAAGTGGTACGCGCTCTTCCCGGTCCTTCCGATCTTCCTTCTCATCATCTTCTCGAAGCTCGTCGTCTCGTCCGTGAAGCTCGACACGATCGCCGCGCTCTTCATGGTGTGGGTCTTCGTCGTGATCGTCGAAATCATCCGCAACCGCGGTAACGTCAAGAAGATCTTCAAGGACGCCTTGGCGCTCTTTCAGTCGATGGGCAAGATGTTTACGGGCATCGTCGCCCTCATCATCTGCGCCGAATTCTTCGCGACCGGCCTTCGCGAATCGGGCCTGATCGACGCCCTCATCAATTCCGCCCAGGGCGTGGGCGCCGGCATGGGCTTCATGACGGTGATCCTCACGGCGATCGTCTCGATCGTGACCTTCCTCACGGGCTCTGGCGTGGGCGCCTACTCGTCGTTTGCCGCGCTCGCGCCGGACGTCGCTTCGGGCCTCGGCGGTTCGGTCGAAGCCCTCGTCACGCCGATGCAGTTCGCTTCGGGCATGCTTCGCGCCATGAGCCCGGTCGCGGGCGTCATCATCGCGGTGGCGGGCGCCGCGGGCGTTTCTCCGATGGCGATCGTGCGCCGCACGTGGATTCCGATGATCCTCGGTCTCGTCACGACGATCGTCGTCAATCAGATCCTCTTCGGCTGATGAGCCGGTTCTTCTGAAGAAAAGGGGCCGCCCGGTTCGAGCGGCCCCTTTTTCGAACTCCGGGTTTCAAGAGCATGGGAAATCAAAATTCGCGGCGTTCCCCGAAACGCCTTCCACGCCTTCCGGTCTTCTCGAGGGCCCGGCGGATCCACTCGGCAAAGAACGGATCCTCCAGGTCGTATTTTTCGTCTCGGTGATGACGAATAAACGCGAGTGATCCGTTGTGCAAAAGGTCGTTGCGAAGATTTGCGAGTGAACCGCCATGCAAAAAATCGTTGCGCGATGTACGGACAAGAGGTCTCCCGTCGTGCTATCGAACCGCGTGCCGACGGGCGACTGCGTTTTGTCGAAGGACTGTCTCGAGAAGGGCTGCACCGCGGCCGGGAGCCTCTCGCCGCAGAAGTCGCGCATCCTTCTGCAGCCCGCACTCGCCAAGACGTCGGATCCGAAGGAAATCGCCCGCATCTTCCGCGAATACTAAATTTCTTTCGTTTGCTCGAGGCGCTTGGACCGACCGCGCCGCGGGCGAACACCGAACATGAGGAGTATCAAAATGAACGAAACCGTTCTCACCCGTTTTCTTCGCTACGTGAGCTTTGACACGCAGTCCGCCCGCGAAAGCGAAACCGCTCCGTCCACCGAAAAGCAGCTGCGCCTTGCCGAAACGCTCGTCGCCGAACTCAAGGAGCTCGGCGTCGAAAACGCCCATGTCGGCAACGGGGGCGTCGTCTACGCGCTCGTTCCCGCGACGAAGGGCTGCGAAGACTGCCCGACGATCGGCTTCATCGCCCACATGGACACTTCGCCCGACGCGCCCGGAGCGGGCGTCAAGCCCCAAATCCTCCGCTATGAAGGAGGCGACGTGACGTTGAACGCCGAAAAGGGAATCGTCTTCAAGGCCGCGGACTTTCCGGAAATCGCGAAGTACGCGGGCGAGGACGTGATCTTTACGGACGGCACGACGCTTCTCGGCGCCGACGACAAGGCGGGAGTCGCCGCCGTCATGGCGATGGTCGCCCACGTGCAGGCGCACCCCGAAATCCCGCATGCGGCGCTCGCGATCGGCTTTACGCCCGACGAAGAGGTGGCCCGCGGGACCGTCAACTTCGACATCGAACACTTCGGCGCGCAGTACGCCTACACCTTCGACGGCGGCGAAGTCGGAACCTTCGAAAACGAAAACTTCAACGCGGGCACGGCGACGGTGACCGTGAAGGGCGTGGGCGTGCACCCGGGCCTTGCGAAGGACAAGATGGTCAATTCTCTTCGTTATGCGGCGAAGTTCCTGGAAATGCTTCCCGCGGACATGAGCCCCGAATGCACGGCCGGCCGCGAAGGCTTCGTGCACCCCAACATGATGAAGGGAAACGTCGTCGAAACGACGATCCGGATTCTCGTTCGCGACCACGACGCGGCGCGCTATGAAGAAAAGAAGGCGCTCCTTTGCGAACTCGCCGCGAAGATGAACGAACGCTATCCGCAGGCGCCCGTCTCGATTGAAATCAAGGACAGCTACCGGAACATGCGTCCCTACCTCGACAAGGCCCCGAAGGTGCTCGAAATCGCCCGCGCCGCCTATCGCGCGGCGGGGGTCGAGCCGATCGAAGAACCGATCCGCGGCGGCACCGACGGCGCGCGTCTCTCGGTGCGCGGGCTTCCCTGTCCGAACGTCTTTACGGGCGGGATGAACTTCCACGGGATCTATGAGTGCCTTCCCGTGAAGTCCCTGGAAAAGGCGGCGGAAGTCGCCGTCAGGCTCGCGGAAGGCTCCGCGTCGGTGAAGTCTCTGGCCTGAGGGCCGGGTGCCGGTCCGGGACGCTCCGGTTTGCGGGCGTCCCGGGCTTCTTCCGAAGGCCTCCGCGTGCACCCCAAGCAAACGCTGCGGCGGCGCTCTTTCGGGCGGCCCGGCGCCTTCGGTCGGGCCGCCTGTCGGGATGGGGGACGTCCCCTCCGAGAATACCCGCCTTTTGTACGGGTTTTCCTTGAGTCCCGGCGCGGGCTTGGATCACACTTCGATAAAATTCCGCCTATTTTCTTCTTCTGGTTTTTCTCATGGATTGGCTTCGCGCGCTCTTTACCGACACGAATGCCGTGGCGCACATCATTTTGGTCTACGCGCTCGTCGTCGCCCTCGGCACGCTTCTCGGGCGCATCAAGGTGGCGGGGATTTCGCTCGGCGTAACCTTCGTTCTCTTCGTGGGACTCGCCGCAGGCCACTTCGGCCTCACGGTGCCCGAGCCCGTGCTCTTTTTCATCCGCGACTTCGGTCTCACGCTCTTCATCTTCTTCGTGGGACTGCAGGTGGGACCGTCCTTTTTCTCGTCCTTCAAAAGCGGCGGACTGGTTCTGAATCTTCTCACCCTCATGATCGTCCTTCTCGGGATCGTCGTGACGGTCGCGCTCTGGTTTTTGCTCAGGGACTGGGTGACGCTGCCGCAGATGCTGGGCGTCCACTACGGGGCCGTCACGAACACCCCCGGCCTCGGCGCGACGCAGGAGGCGCTCGACCTTCTTCACTACGAAGGTGAAAACATCGCGGTCGCATACGCTTGCGCCTATCCTCTCGGCGTCGTCGGAACGATTTTCTGCGCGGTGCTCCTTCGCAAGGTCTTTTCGATCGACCTCGCCGAGGAAGACAAGCACTGGGAGACCGAAGAGAAGGAACACAACCGCGAACCGATCTTCTTTCACGTCGAAGTCACGAACCCCGCGGTCGCGGGAAAGACCCTCGGTGCGATCCGCGAATTCACGGGACGCTCGTTCATCTGCAGCCGCATTCTCTCGGGCGGGGAACTTGCGAGTCCCACGGCCGAGACGGTCGTGAAGGAGGGGGACGTTCTTCGCATCGTCGCCGAACCCGAGGACCGTCTTCCCGTCACGGCCTTTTTCGGCGGGGAAAAGTCGGGCGTGGATCTCGCGGGCGAAAAGTCGCCCCTCTCTACGCGCACGATCCTCATCACGCGGGAGAAGTTCAACGGCATGACGATGAGGGACCTCTCGCTCAATCAGATGGACGGCGTCAACATCACGCGGGTCTTTCGCGCCGGCATGACGCTCTTTCCCTACTCGAATCTGCATCTGCAGGTGGGCGACCAGGTCTACTGCGTCGGTCCCGAACCCGCGCTGCGGCGTCTCGAGACGCTGCTCGGCAACAAGGTCAAGAAGCTCTACCACCCGAACATCTTCACGATCTTCGTGGGGCTCGCGCTCGGGATCGTCCTCGGGAGCATTCCGATCGCTGTGCCGGGAATGCCCGCGCCCCTGAAGCTGGGGCTCGCCGGAGGGCCGCTCATCGTCGCGATTTTCCTCGGGCGCTTCGGGAATTTCGCGAGACTCGTCACCTATACGACGCAGTCGGCGAGCCTCATGATGCGCGAGATCGGGATTTCGCTCTTTTTGGCGAGCGTCGGTCTTGCGGCGGGCGAGAGCTTCGTCGCCGCCATCACGCAGGGAAACGGGCTTCTTTACGTCGCCCTCGGTCTCTTCGTGACGCTCATTCCCCTCATCGTCGTGGGGGTCGTCGCGCGACGCGTTTTCAAAATCAACTACCACAGCATCGTGGGTCTCATGGCGGGCGCCACGACCGATCCGCCCGCGCTCGCGTACGCGGCGACCTTGTCGGAGAAAAATTCCTCGTCGGTTGCGTATTCGACCGTCTATCCTCTGGCGATGTTCCTTCGCATCCTCACGGGGCAGCTCCTTCTGGTGCTTCTCTGGGGCTTTGTTTCCTGAAGAAGACTCCGCATCGACAAGAAAAAAGGCGTCGGGCCGCAGGGTCCGGCGCCTTTTTCGCCGAAACTCGGGAAAACCGAGGACTGGCGCGGGAGGGCGCTTGGGACTAGAGTGGTCGACGGAGCACGAAAAGTGCTGAACGGAGCGAAGGGAAGGGGACGCGCGATGAGGGGCGTCCCTTTCCGCATTGCTTCGAGCGAAAAAGGAGGAAAGAATGCAGAAAACCATTTTCCGCGCGACGGCGCTTTCCCTTCTCATGACGACCGCGGGCTTTGCCTTTGCGGCCTCGGGGGGCGCTCCCCGTTGAAAAGCTCGCGGCCGACGTCGTGGTCGTGGGGGCGGGCGGCACGGGCGTTGCGGCGGCCGCGTCCGCCGCGGGGCACGGCGCCCGCGTGATCGTCTTTGAAAAGATGCCCTTCATCGGCGGAAGTTCCGCGCTTGCGGGCGGCGCGATCGCGGCGGGCGACACGAAGGCCCAGGCCCGCGCGGGCGAAACGGAGACGACTTCGGAAGGCTTCATGAAGATCTGGCTCAACGACCAGAAGCGCTCCTATCAGGGCGGTAGCAAGGCCTATCCGGACGAAGCGCTCGTGAAGTCCATGACCTTCGCCTTTACCGACACCATCAACTGGCTTGAAGAGGTCGTGGGACACACCTTCGCGAAGCCCCGGCCGTTTGGCTACGGGGGCCCCAACTACGCGCACGCGCCGGCCGAATCGCCCGTTCCGGCTTCGGGCCGCGGCTCGTCCCCTGCGGGCGGACGCTTCGTGATCAATAACGTCAAGCTCTATCTCGACAAGATGGGCGTCCCCGTCCGTACGGCGACTCCCGTCACCGACCTCATCCAAAACGAAAAGGGCGAGGTCGTGGGCGTGAAGGCCGCGGACAAGAAGGTCGTCTACGAAGTCTCCGCCAAGGCCGTGGTGCTCGCGACGGGCGGTTTCGCGCACAACAAGGAAATGATGGAGCGCCTCGTTCCCGTCTACGCACCGTATACCGACAAGTCCGTCGCCACGGTGGGCGCGACGGGCGACGGCATCCGCATGGCCGTGAAGGCGGGCGGCGTCGAATACGAGGACGCCTGGGTGATCGGCCTCTACGTCTCGGGCGCGAAGCCCGAATATTCGAAGACCTTCACTTCGAAGGACAAGTACAAGGACCGCGTCTTCGTGAACGAAAAGGGCGAACGCTTCGTGAACGAAGACCTCCCGTACCTCACCGACCCGGTCGCCATGCAGAAGGCCGTCTGGGCGATCGTCGACAGCCAGGACCCGAAGAAGGTCGAGGTGCTGAACGGCGTTCAGGATCCGAAGATTTCCGTGAAGGCCAATTCCTGGAAGGAATTGGGCGAGGCGCTCGGCGTCCCGGCCGAGGCTTTGGAAAAGACCATGACGGACTACAACCGCGCCTGCGAGACGGGCGACGACAAGGCCTTCGGCAAGCCCAAGGCGTTCCTCAAGCCCTTCACGAAGGCCCCCTTCTACGCCGTTCGCGTCATTCCGCAGACGGGCGGCACCATGGGCGGCGTCAAGGTGGACGACCACTTCCGCGTGGTCGACAAAGCCGGAAAGCCGATCAAGGGCCTTTATGCGGGCGGCGAAGTCATCAACCGTCCGTACTACAACCGCGTCTACACCTCGGGCACGGGGCTCGGCATCGCCTACACCTCGGGGCGTCTTGCGGGTGAGTACGCCGCGAAGGAAGCGCTTGGGCAGTAACGCTTGAAAAGGGAAGGGCGCGGTTTCGATTCCGCGCCCCGACCTGAAGGCCGTTCTTGGAGGGCCGTCCGGATTCGGGCGGCCTTTCTGATGACGTGGCCGATCCTTCCCGGAAGACGGCCACAAATCTTAACGGCGTTAAGCTTAACCGCGTTCAGATTTGCGGCTTTGGAGATGATGGAGTATCGGCATTCGCCGATCTTTGCTCCGACCCGCCGTGTTGTTGCGCAGGAGAAAGCTGATCAGAACCCGGGAGAAGCCGAGGAGAGGACGGCTCTTTGTCTTTGCCGGCGAATCCAGAGCGCAAAGAAGGGATCTTCGACTTCGTAGCGGGTGGTTCGGATGAGGACGCCTTCCTTCACAAGCCGCCCGGCGGCAGTATAGACCGTGCTTTCGCGCTCCGACACCGTATGAAGGGGCGCGCCGCGGCTCACCGCCTCGAGCACCTTGCGGTTAGTTAGGTTGAAGCTTCGCCAGCGGCGTTCGTAGTCGAGGTCGTGTCGGCTCAGCAACAGATCGAGCGCGTATGCCGCCGGGTCGTCGGCCTCCCGGCGGAATGCTTCCTCCACGGCTTCTGTGAGCATTCGGGTATAGAGCGGGCGCGCGTTCGTCACGGCGAGGATCTTCTCCACGAGATCTTTCGCTTTCTCCTTCGCGACGGGCGCCCAATGTTCGGCAAGACGCCGGGCGATTTCGTCGCGGGGGAGTTCCGCAGGTCGCATCACGAGTCCGAAGTGGAAGAAGGGCGAGCGCACGTTCTCAAAGAGCTCCGTCATCGCGCTCTCCCGGCTTCCGTCAAACACGTAGTTGATGTTCTCCTGGAGCTGCAGAATCGCGCGCAGCTTTCCGTCGAGGCCGGCTCCGAGCGAAAGAATTTCCTGAAATTCGTCGAGAATCACGACGAGCCGACGCTCGGGATCGCACTTCTTCTCGAGAATCGAGAGTACGTCTTCAAGCACGGCGTCAGGGTTCGCGCTCGCCGGGAAAGAGACGTCGAAGGCGTTCGTCTCCGCGTCGTAGGTAATAGACGGCCACGCGCGAAAACCCGCGACGAGACCTCGGAAACGTTCGGGGGCAAAGAGGGAAAGGAAGCTTTGCAGGAGAAGCGCCGCGAGGTCCGTCACGGATAGCGCCTGCGAGACATCGACGTACACGAAGGGGTGGCCGGTTGCGCGCACCGCCGTCAGAACAAGACTCGTTTTGCCCGAGCCCTTCGGACCCGTCAGGATGAGGTGATTGCTGCTCTCGAGAAACCGCCCGATGCGGGCGCATTCCTCCGTTCGGTCCGGAAAGAAGCACTCATCGGGGAGAGAGGTGAGAGGATGCGATGATGCGGAAGAAAGGAGCATCGGAATTTTGAGCAACGAAAAAATGCGATGTTCCCAGACTACGACATTTTTCCCGCCTGCGCTGATCCTTCTCAGCCGGGTTCGTCTTTCGCTTTGGGCGCAAGACACGCCGTTGAAAAGCTGTCATAAAATGGTGCGTTTCCTTCGCAAACAAGTCCCCGCACCATGTTCGAAAGTTTCGGCTTCATAGATGATTTCGGCGCGGAAACCCCTGCATTCATGCAGAGGAAGAAGCGCCGCTCCTTGTATGGTTAATTGCGTCTTAGTTCAATCAAAAATGTTCGACGTTTTTCCAAGAGACGCAGTTTCTTGTAACTACCGCTGGCGGCAATCCGCTCTCCGTCCAACGTTCGGATGTCGAAGTACCCCGAAGAGCGACGGCTGAAAATGAAAGCCACTTTGCCTCGATAAAGGACCTTGTCGTAAAGACGGAATCCTTTGATTTCGTAAGGCGTCTGATGGCGTTTGCGGACGCCGCCCTTGAGGATCGTGAGCTTGTGGATCTGTCGGTTGTGGCGGCGGGTCTGCTTCTGGAAGAAGTAGTATCCGAGTCGCTTCGCCTTGAGGTTTCCCGCAATGCAGAAGGCGTCCGCACAGTGAGACTTTTCAATTTTGTTGGCGATACGGGTGTCCTTTGTGAGATAACCGTAGGTGTTTCGTACCTCAATTTCGGGATGACTTGCCCGCAGCCGCTCGAAGAACGTTCGGCGCATGACACCCATGAAGGTTTCCGCCTGGAACGACCGACCTCGTTTCACTTTCAACTCGATCTCGCCGCGGTGGAATGCCTTGTGGCACGTCTCGCAGAGCGTGATCAGATTGTTGGGGGCGTCGCCTCCCGTGCGTCGGCTCTCGATGTGATGGACATTGAGAACCTGGTCCTTGGACTTTCCGTGGCAGTGTTGGCACTCGTGGCCGTCTCGGAAAAGGACGTATTCGCGAACATTCCAGAAGCCGAGCTGTTCGCCCTGTTGGTACTCGACACCCTGCATATCGGGATTCTTCAGACGCTGCACGTCAAAGGACGCCGTTTCCACAATGATCTTCGTGACCGGCAGGATGCGCAGGACCGCCTCAACGCGAGAGACATGTGCGCCGATGCGGTTCTCCACGGACGGCGCAAGCCATCCCTTTTCCCTCTTGCGGTTGTCGAACCGCGGAGCGCGGTGACGGGTCTTGCGGGATCGACGGGCCTGACGCAGAGCACTGCGACCCGCAAGAAGCTCGGAAACGTCCTGACGAAGTTCGATTTCCGACGCATAGAGCTCCGCCTTTTCGGTGGAGGCCGAAAGGCCGATGTGCTTGTACCCGGCGTCGACGCCGAGGGTCACGGATTGCTTCGTTTCCCCCGTGGCGATCGTAAGCTGGATGGTGAAGGGCGTTCGACGTTTCACCACCGCCTTCTTTTCTTTGAGCAGAATGCGCGCCTTGGCCGCAGAACAGGGCATCAGCGGTTCTCCTCGTTTGTTCAAAACATATACTCTCAAGTTAGTTTCCTCGCGGTCTGTTGACCGGTAAAGATCCTTCGCCAATGTTGGAAGGGGTTTGCACCGACGGCACCGCTCCTACCTCTCAGAGCTTTTAACCGCCGGCCGCATTGCGCGGGACTAGTATAACGTTCGTCAAATAACGCTATTTATTAGTTCATGAACCTCGTCCA
>ENA-OWRC01000344-OWRC01000344.1-human-gut-metagenome-genome-assembly--contig:-NODE-344-length-60378-cov-5.034879_pt1 | contig 60378 bp, 45 predicted proteins | sample MGYA00248268_ERZ651895 | MGnify/ENA primary metagenome ERZ651895 (study PRJEB26924, sample SAMEA4378242) | human gut metagenome | biome: human gut; feature: human-associated habitat; material: faeces...
AGAACAACCGCCGATGCTCACACTTATCGGTTCGTTGAATTCGAATTGTTAAAGAGCTGTCGCTGTCGAAGCAGCGAAGGATGCGTATTTTGCCACAATCTTCAAATCTTGTCAAGGGTCTTTTTGAAAATTTTTTGGATTTTTTACGCGGCCTACCGCTTTCCTCTCTTTACCCTCCTCTGCGCTCTAAGCGATTTCGCCTAGATTTCGCGAAGAAAATTTCCATAAATCGAACTTCTTTCGCATCTCGTTGCGTCGGATCACCCTCGTTAGGTACTCAACCCAAGAAGCGGGACGATGCAATTTGGCGCTCCATCCCTAGAATGTAGGCTGATTTCTTGCCCTTATACCGACGGACATTTCTTTCATGGCGAACCCTGTACGAAGCCAATCCGCACTTCCGACGCCGATGCGCTTGCTGAGCCTTCTGCGCCGCCTGCTGCTCTGGGCGAGTCTTGTCTTCGCCTTCGTCGGCGTCGTCGCGTCGATCGACGCGCTGCAGAAGGGACTGCGCTCGCCCGAACATCACCTTGACACGACGGTCGGCACGCAGGTCGAGATGACTCTCCCCTTCAACGGCCGTCCCGATCTTCTTCCCTCGGATTTTTCCCTTCTCGTAACGCCCCAGACCAGTTCGCTCGTAGGACAAAACTTCGCGATCAATCAAAAGGGCAAGGACGTTCTCGTCACGCTTCATGCGCTCCCCTCGCTTCTGCCGGGATCTTATGAAGTCCGACTTCTCGTCAAGGGCAACGCAACGGATCCATGGACCGTGCACGTACACTCGGACGAGCGGGCGATGCAGAAGGCCTCCCTCTCTTATCTCGAGTCCCTCTTCGGCGTCGACGCCCTGAACGTCACGGTGCTGTCTCTCGGTCTCTTTCTCTTTTCGCTTCTCGCGGGCTTTCTCTCGCACCGCGCTCTGCAAAAGCTTTTTGCCAAGCAGGGCTACCTTCGCGTCTTCCATACCAGGGAAGAAGGAAACGACACGCTTCTTTACTGCATCGACGAAGGACGCACGCTCGCGGATGCCGCCCGCTACCCGATTCTCACGGCCACGGGCCACCTTCTGGGATTCGCCACCGTTCTCGAACGGGGTCGACAGCACTGCATTCTTCGTCTGCAGGCTTCGCACGCGACCTCGGGCTGCCTCATCGGCGTGCAACCCCAATAAAGCGCAACCTCCCCCAGTGACCGCTTTTTCCGCAGCGACCGCCGGAACCCTTCGGTTTCCGGCGGCTTTTCCGGCCGTGTTCGTCACCGCTGCGGCAGACGCCCATAACAAAAATCCCGCACCGCCATCTGCGGTACGGGACCTGTGTTTGGTTGCGGGGGAAGGATTTGAACCTCCGACCTTCGGGTTATGAGCCCGACGAGCTACCGAGCTGCTCCACCCCGCGGTGCATTCGGTTCAGCGTTTCGCTGAGGATTTGAATTATGCATGGAAACCCGTCCCTTGTCAACGACGGATTACAAATCGTTACATTCACATGCTTGCAAACTTTCTTTTTCGAGCGGTTTTCTCCTGCACTCACGGGGGTTTGCGGGCATCGTATTCTTCCGACCTTCCGTGCTACACTTTCCCCTCGTATACCGTACCGTGAGGGTGTTGCGCCCGAACGGCCGACCGACCTCTCACTCCCAGCAATACCATGCTCTACAACACCGCCCGACGCGTTCTCTTTGCGATGAATCCCGAAATGGCGCATTCGGTCACGATGGCCAATCTCGACTGGATCGTCCACATGGGTCTGCACAAGCTTGTCTCCTACGTCCCCGACGACGATCCCGTCACCGTCATGGGCGTCCGCTTTCCCAACGCGATCGGTCTTGCGGCCGGCATGGACAAGGACGGCACGCGCGTGAGCGCCTTCGGCGGTCTCGGCTTCGGCCACGTCGAAGTCGGCACCATCACGCCGCTTGCCCAGCCGGGCAATCCCAAGCCTCGTCTCTTCCGTCTCATTCCCGCGGGCGGCATCATCAACCGCATGGGCTTCAACAACCAGGGCGTGGAACAGGTCCTCAAGAACCTTCGTTCAGCCGACGGCTTCCGTCTGCGCGGGGGCGTCCTCGGCATCAACATCGGCAAGAACGCCGTGACGCCGATCGAGAACGCGCTCTCCGACTACGAGAAGTGCCTCGACGCCGTCTATGACCACGCCGACTACATCGCCGTCAACATTTCTTCTCCCAACACGAAGAATCTGCGCACGCTGCAGGGCGAAGAAGAGCTCGAAAAGCTCGTCGCCGGCATCTGCGCCCGCCGCGAGACTCTGAAGGAAGCCCGTCACGGCAAGCACGTGCCGATCGCCGTCAAGCTCGCGCCGGATCTTGAAAACGACGAAATCCTCCGCTGCGTCGACACGCTCATGTTCCACGGCATCGACGGCGTCATCGCGACCAACACGACGATCTCTCGCAAGAAGGTCGAAGGCCTCAAACACGCCGAAGAAACGGGCGGTCTGTCGGGGGCTCCGCTTCGCGAACGCTCGACCGAAGTCGTTCGCCTCGTCGCCGAGCACGTCAAGGGCGAGCTTCCCGTCATCGCGTCGGGCGGCGTCATGTCCGCGGCCGACGCGGTCGAAAAGATGGAGGCGGGAGCTAGCCTCGTGCAGCTCTTTACGGGCTTCATCTACGAGGGTCCCAAGCTCGTCGCCGACAGCGTGACGGCCGTCGCCAAGTGGCGCCGCGAACACGCCTGATTTTCCTTTTTTCCGTCCCTTCCCTACACTCCGCGCTCCTCCGGGACGCGGAGTGTTGAATTTTCACTGTCTCGCTTATGACCACAGAATTTCCGATTCGTCCCGGCTTCTGGAACGTCCCCCTCTGGGGAGAGATCGGCGTCTACTTCGTAGGGATCGCCGCCGTCGCCGTTCTCATCTGGGGCATTGTCCGCAACTGGCGTCTCCACCGAGCGTCCGTTTCCGAGCCGCCCGTCGAAAAGGGCCTCCTCGGAATGATCAAGAGCGTCTTTTATCAACCGAAGAACCTCGAGACGACGGGCGGGCGCCTCCATACGGTACTCGCGATCGGCTTTTTCCTTCTCTTTCTCGGCACCGCCCTGGCGACCCTTGACTGGGACATCGGTCACTACATGGTCGGCACGCAGTTCCTGCAGGGAAACGTCTACCTCGCCTACAAGTTCGTCCTCGACATGGCCGGGGTCGCCGTTCTCCTCGCGCTTTTCGTGGGCGCCCTGCGCCGCTACCGCAAGGGAAGCAAGGCGCGCCGCGACCTGAAGTTCCTCGTCGCCTACGTGTCGCTTGCGGTCGTGGTGCTTACGGGCTTCGTCGTCGAAGGCCTGCGCCTCGCCGTCGAACAGCCCGCCTGGATGCATTTCTCCCCCGTGGGGACGCTCGTCGCGAAGCTCTTCCTTGCGGCGGGCTTCACGGCCGAAACCCTTCGCGGCGTGCACGTCTGGCTCTGGACCTTCCACGGCCTTTTGTCGCTCGCCTTCATCGCGGCGATTCCGCTTACTTTCTACGCCCATCTCTACCGCACGCCCGCCGCCGTCTATCGCCGCAGGGCTGCGACTGCGGGAACGCTTTCCAAGATCGAAGACATTGAAGAGCAGGAATCCTTCGGCCTCGTCCATGCGTCGGATCTCACGGAGTCCCAGCGCTTTGCCTTGGACGGCTGCACCGAATGCGGCCGCTGCGACGACGTGTGTCCCGCCCTTCGCTCGGGCGCCCCGCTTTCGCCGCGCGACTTTGTCGCCGCGATGCGCCGCGCCGCCGCCGATCCCTCGAACCCGACGCTCCCGGGCGAAGCCATCGACAAGGACGTCATCTGGAGTTGCACGACCTGCGGCGCCTGTACGCGCGCCTGTCCCGCGAACATTCCGATTCCGGAACTCCTCGTGGGTCTGCGTCGTCATCTCGCGCTCGAACAGGGCGACTTCCCCGAGGGCTTGGCCAACACCTTCGAAAACGTCTCGTCGGTCGGCAATCCCTGGGGGCTCGACCCCTACGACCGTCTCGAGTGGGCGGACGGCCTCGACGTTCCCGTGGCGGAACCGGGCGAACACTACGACGTCCTCTACTGGGTGGGTTGCGCCGCCAGTTACGACCGTCGCGCCCGAAAGATTGCCCGCAGCATGGTGAAGATTCTCCGCGCCTCGGGCGTTCGCTTCGCCGTCATGCGGGAAGAGCGCTGCCACGGCGAATTCGCCCGCCGCTCGGGCGAAGAGTACCTCTATCAGACGGCCGCGCAGGAAAACATCGAAAACTTCCGTCAGTACGATTTCGACCGCATCCTCGCCGCCTGTCCGCACTGCTTCAATACGCTCAAGAACGAGTACCCGGCCTTCGAGGGCGGTGCGTTCAACGTCGTCTCCCACAGCGAGTGGATTCTCGAGATGATCAAGGCGGGCAAACTCAAGGTGAAGACCGAGGGCGAGACCCTCGCCTATCACGATCCCTGCTTCCTCGCCCGTTTGAACGGCGTCGTCGACGCTCCGCGCGAAGTTCTCAAGACGCTCGGCGCCGACGTGCGCTCGCCCGAAGCTTCGGGCGAAAAGACCTTCTGCTGCGGCGCAGGCGGCGGACAGATGTGGACGGACGGCGAAAGGCGCGAGTCCCCCGTGCAGGTGATTCGTCTGGAGGAGCTTCGCAAGACCGGTGCGAAGCGCATTGCGCTTGCGTGTCCGCACTGCCTCACGATGCTCGAGACCGCACGTGCGGAAACGAAGGGCGACGACGTTCTCGTCGACATCGCCGAAATCGTGGCGGATCGTCTCGCAGACTGAGCCGAAGGCGTTTTTTACCGGGCGGGCTTCGCCCCGCCCGGAATTTCCCGGCGCGATGATGAAAAGGGCCTTTCTCCCTCTTCGGAGAAAGGCCCTTTTCGTTCCTCTTTACGAATTTTCGCGGTCAGAAGATCGCGTAGGGCATGACGTGCCCGAAACCGTTCGAGAATTGCGACTCCGCCTCGACATAGGACTTCATCGTCTTCATGTCGAGCGCCCGCTGATTGTTGTTGGGACTGTCGAGCACCACGAAGACGATGCGGCGTCCCGCCGCTTCCGTCTGCACGACCATGCAGCGGCCCGCGGCCGTGGTGAAGCCCGTCTTTTGCACGCCGATCTCCCAGTCGGGGTCTCCGATCAGACGGTTTGTCGTCTTCATCGTGAGCGTTCGCTTTCCCGCACGCACGCGCGCGACGGGGGCCGTCGAGAGTTCGGAAAGTTCTTCATAGCGGTGCACCGCCGAAGCGAGACGCCCGATGTCGCGCGCCGTGGCGCGGTTGCGGTTGTCGAGACCCGTCGGATCCGCAAAGAAGGCGTCTTCCATCCCGATTTCGCGGGCCTTCTCGTTCATCTTCGCGACGAAGGCCTTCTTGCCGCCCGGATAGGTGCGCGCAAGCGCATGGGCGGCGCGGTTGTCGGAACTCATGAGAGCCATCTGGAGGAGAGCCTTGCGAGTGAGCACCATGCCGCTGCGAAGCTTGGACGACGCGCGCGAGCGCACGTAGTCTTCCCGCGTCACGCGAAGCTTCTGATTCATCGGAAGATCGCTCTCGGCGATGACGAGCGCCGTCATGAGTTTCGTGATCGAGGCGATCGGAAGCGACACGTCGGCGTTCTTTTCGTAGAGTTCTTCGCCCGTGTCCTGATCGACCGCATAGGCGACGCTGCTGCCGAGCGAGAGCCAGTCGACGGTCTTGTGAAGCCCCGCGAGCGCCGCCTGCGAGGGACCGCGGCTCACCGCCCGGTTCTTTGCCTTCGTGCGCACGGCCCGGCCCTTTCGGACCTTCTTCGCCGCGGTCTTCTTTGCCGACGCCTTCTTTACAGTCTTCTTCGCGGCGATCGGGGTGAGCGTCGCGCGCTTGGTCTTCTTCGCCGTTCCGTTTGTCACCTGCGCCGGGTTTTCGGCGGTCGCAGAAAAGGTGGGAACGGAAAAAAGCATCACCCCCGCCGCACACAGGGCGAGAGCTACGGGTCGAAGAAGAGAAGCCATGAAGGGACCGCAAACGTTGAGTTGGACCGGAAGGTTGTTCATTTTACGCGGGAGAAGAGGGAGGATCTCCCCTCCCCTTCCCGCGAAGACACAAATATTTGCAAAATCGGAAAACAGTTCTCAGCCGCGGGCGATGGTCGCCCAGATGCGCTCGAGGCGCTTCACGCTCACGGGCATGGGCGTGCGAAGCTGCTGCGCGTAGAGAGACACGCGCAACTCCTCGAGCAGCCACCGGAAGTCCGTCAACTGCGGATCGGGCACGCCGCGGCGGGCGGCGACGGCCCTGAGATAGGGAACGCGAAGCGCAGTGAGCGCCGCCTGCCGTTCGGCGTCGCGCTTCGGATCGTCCCGATAGCGGTCGAGCCGATAGTGAATGGCCTTCAAGTAGCGCGGATAGTGCATGAGCTGCGAGAGCGGCGCCGCGAGCAGGAAGTCGGGCGGAAAAAGCGCGTCCAGCTGCTCTTCGACGTCGCGCACGAGCTCGGGCGCGTCCGTGAAGCGTCGAAGCTTCATCGGCAAAGAGGTCGCCTCCGTCACGATCGTCGTGAGAAGACGGGCGACTTCCCCGGCGACGAGCGTGAGCCGTCCGCGGACGTCTTCCTTCCTCGCCTTGAAGCTTTCTTCGTCGGTCGGCAAAGGATCGACCAGGGCCGTCGCCTCGAGCACGGCGTCGACGACGCCGCGCGAGAGCGTGTCGGCGCTCTCGAAGAGACGGCTCAGCCCCGGCACGACGGCCGCCTGCATCGAGACGCGGCCGAGGTCCTTCAAAGAACGCTCCACATACTTCACCTGTTCGCGTAGCACGAGCCGGAAGAGTTTGCGGAGTCCCTTCCGGTGCGTACGCGCAGCTTCGACGGGGTCGTCGAAGACTTCGATCGAGCAGACGTTCCCCTGGTCGACGAGCGCCGGATGTCCGATCAAGATCTGGCCGCGACGCGAAATTTCCATGAGTTCGGGCAATTCGCCGAAGGTCCAGTCGGTGACGCCCTCGGCGAGGTCCTTCGCCACGGATTCGTCGGCTTGCGCGACCGACTGGAAGGCGTCCTGCGCGAGGCCGCCTAGTTCGGCGCGCAGCTGCGCGAGGCTTCGTCCCATCTCGAGCGTGCGGCCGTGTTCGTCGACCACGCGGAAATTCATGATGAGGTGCGGCGGCAACTGCTCCACCTTGAAGTCGGACGCCGTACAGGGAACCGACAGCGTCTCGCGGATGTCTTCGGCCAAGACCGTAAGGAACCCGCGGTCGGTACGCTGTCCCTCCCCGCAGCGCGCGTAAAAGGCCTTCGCGTAGTCGGCGATCGGCACGCAGTGGCGGCGGATCTTCTGCGGAAGGCTTTTGAGGAGCGCCTGCGCCTTTTCCTTCACCATCCCCGGAACGAGCCACTCGCAGCGAACCGGATCGATCTGATTGAGCGCATAGACTGGGACGGTGAGCGTGATCCCGTCGCGGGGGCTGCCCGGCTCAAAGTGATAGGTGAGCGCCATCGTCACCCCGGCCATTTCGAGGGTCTTCGGGTAGTACTGCTGCGTTGCGTTCGTCGCGTCGTGACGCATGAGCTCTTCCTTACTGAGGTAGAGCAGGCGCGGATCCTTCTTTTCCGCCTCCCTGCGCCAGGCTTCAAAGGAAATCGTTCCGCAGACGTCTGCGGGAAGCTTTTCGTCGTAGAAGGCGAAGATCTGCTCGTCGTCGACGAGCACGTCGGGGCGGCGCGTCTTGTGCTCGAGCTCGCGAATTTCGCGAACAAGCCGCAGGTTGTGCGAGAGAAAGGCCCCGCGCGTCTCGATTTCGCCCGGTACGAGTCCCTCGCGGATGAAGACTTCGCGTGCGGCGACGGCGTCGTAGCGCGAATAGAGAACCGAACGGTCCTTGTAGAGGGTGAGTCCGTAGAGCGTGCCGCGCTCGGAGGCGACCACTTCGCCCCGACGCTTTTCCCAACGCGGATCGCCTGCGTGCCGGCGCACGAGGTCGCCCGCCGCGGCCTCGATCCACTCGGGCTCTACGTCGGCGAGCGTGCGTGCGAAGAGACGCGAAGTCTCCACGATTTCGCCCGCAAAGATCCAGCGCCCCGACTTCTTGGCGCGAACCGACCCCGGCCAGAGCCAGAACTTGATCCCGCGCGCACCGAGGTACGGGGGAGCGCGAAAGTCGCTATCCGCGGACTTTGAGCCGATGTTCCCCAAAAGGCCCGAAAGAAGCGCCCGGTGCACCTCTTCATAGGTTGCGGGCGCAGTGTTCTTTCGCCAGCCGAGTTCGTCGACGATCGTTTCGAGCTGTCGATAGACGTCTCGCCACTCTCGCATGCGGCGCGCCGAGAGGAAGCGGCGATGGAGTTCCGCGTCGAACTTGCGGTTGCTCTCCTTTTCGGCCTTCGCCTTTTCGTACCAGCGCCAGAGTTTCACAAAACTCAGGAAGTCCGAGCGCTCGTCGGCCAACTCCTTGTGCGCGCGGTCGGCCGCCTCCTGTTGGTCGAGCGGACGCTCGCGCGGATCCTGCACCGAAAGCCCCGAGCAGATGATGAGGAGTTCCGAGAGACTGCCGAATTCGCTTCCCGCCAGCAGCATGCGCGCGAGCTTCGGGTCGACGGGCAGACGCGAAAGTTCGCGGCCGATTTTCGTCAATTCGCCTTCGGGCGTGAGCGCGCGGAGCTCCTGCAGAATCGAGATCCCGTCCGCGATCGCCCGCGCTGGCGGCGCCTGAAGGAAGGGAAACTCGCGGATGTCGCCGAGCTTGAGCGCCTTGGCGCGCAGGATGACGGCGGCGAGATTCGTGCGGAAGATTTCCGGATCCGTAAAGGCGGGACGCCGTGCGAAGTCCTCTTCGTCATAGAGTCGAATGCAGATGCCTTCGGCCACGCGGCCGCATCGGCCCGCGCGCTGATTGGCGGCCGCCTGACTCACGGGTTCGATGAGAAGCTGATCGACCTTGCTGCGGTACGAGTAGCGCTTCACGCGCGCCAACCCCGTATCGACCACGTAGCGGATCCCCGGAACCGTGATCGAAGTCTCGGCGACGTTCGTCGCCAAAACGATGCGGCGAAGTCCCGAAGGCTTGAAGACCTTTTCCTGGTCCGACGCGGAAAGCCGCGCGAAAAGCGGAAGGATTTCAACTTTGCCCACGCGGGTCTTTCGAAGATAGTCCTCGGTCTCGCGGATTTCCCGCTCGCCCGGGAGGAAGACGAGGATGTCCCCGCGCCCGGCCATTTCGAGTTCGCTCACGGCGTTCTCGATCGCTTCGAGCATGGTGCGGTCGTCCGCCTCGTCGACGTCGTCCAGGGGACGCCAGCGGATTTCCACGGGATAGGTGCGGCCCGAAATGTTGAAGATCGGAGCGGGCCTGCCATTTTCGTCGGCAAAGTGTTCGGCAAAGCGCTCTGCGTCGATCGTCGCGGACGTGACGATCACCTTGAGGTCGGCGCGCCTGGAGAGAAGGCGCTTCAAGTAGCCGAGCAGAAAGTCGATGTTGATGCTTCGTTCGTGCGCTTCGTCGATGATGACCGTGTCGTAGGCGCGAAGCAGGGGATCGGTCTGGGTTTCCGCAAGGAGAATCCCGTCCGTCATGAGTTTGATCGTCGCGCCCGAATGGGTCTTGTCGGTAAAGCGCACCTTGTAGCCGACGACGTCGCCCAAGTTCGTCTTCAGTTCTTCGGCGATGCGCTTGGCGACGGAACTCGCCGCAATGCGGCGCGGCTGCGTGTGGGCGATCATGCCCGTTTCGCCTCGCCCGGCCATCATGGCGATCTTGGGGAGCTGCGTCGTTTTGCCCGACCCCGTCTCGCCGCAAACGATGACGACGCGGTTTTCGCGCACGGCGCGAACCAACTCTTCGCCGTGTTCGGTGACGGGAAGTCCGGGCATCAATTCGAAGGGCGGCACGGGCGTGCGGCGCTCGGCGTAGCTGAGACGCCGCTCTTCTCGGCGGGGCTTGACGTCCGTAGCCGTCTTGTTCATCGCGGCCTTTTGCGCCGAAGCGGGCGCTCCCTTCCCTTCGACGTTTTGCGTGCGGTCCCGTCCGTTTTGGGCGGACTTTCCGCGTCGACGTTCGTCCGGGCGGCCCTTGGTCCGGACGGTCTTTTCGTCGGGGCCGGTGTCCTTGCGTACCGAGGCGAGCGCTCTGCGGAAGGCGTCGTTGCCTCCCTGCGCGACGGGGGCCGCGCCTCTCGAAGGCGCGGCATTCGGGCGCCCCGTCCGGGGCGCCGGGGCCGTAGGCCCTTGCGCTTCGCGCGCCTTCCCGGCGGGCGCGGTCTTGGGCGCCTCCCCGCGAACGAGGCGCGCGGCGGGCGACGCGGGCGCGGCGGCGCGTTTTTTCGCCTTCTCCTCGCGGCGGCGCTTCTCTTCGGCCTCGATGCGCTGCGCCTCCTTCTTGCGCGTCTCTTCAAGCGCACCCTCCACTTCGGTGCGGACTTTCTGAAAGGCGGCCCACAGGGCACGATCGGACATACAGGTCTCCGGAAACGGGATCGGACCTCCCAGGGGATCCGATCCTCGGGTTAGAATGCACGAACCAACAACACATTCGGGAGACATTCTCCATGCGTACGGTACAGTGCATCAAACTGAAAAAGGAAGCCGAAGGGCTCGACCATCCCCCGTTCCCGGGTGAACTCGGTGTGCGCATCTGGCGCCACGTGAGCAAGGAAGCCTGGGGCGACTGGACGCGCCTCCAAACGATGATGGTGAACGAATACGGCCTGAATCTCGCGGACCTCTCGGCCCGTCAGCATCTCATGGCGCAGTGCGAACGCTATTTCTTCGGCGACGCCGACGACATGACGGTTCCCAACTTCGTGCCGCCCAAGGCCGAATAAGAACCGGAACCTTCCGCCCCGAAACGGAGCGGGAAGGAATGCGAAAGGGAGCCTCGGCTCCCTTTCTTCGTTTGGACGTCAGGGCTTTTCAAAGGACTTCACGCCCTCTTCCGTCCCGAGGAGGAGGACGTCCGCGCCGCGCGCGGCAAAGAGCCCCACGGTGACGACGCCCGGCCACGAGTTGATCTCGGCCTCCAGCGCCTTCGGATCGTGAATCTCAAGACCGGCCGCATCCAGAATGTGGCAGCCGTTGTCGGTGACGAAGTCGCGAAGCTTCACCGTCGCGCCGAGCGCTTCGAGGCGGCGGCGAACGGCGCGCGCCGCCATCGGGATCACTTCGACGGGAAGCGGGAAGCGGCCGAGCACCTCTACCTTCTTCGACGCGTCCGCGATGCACACGAAGCGCTTCGAAACGGAAGCGACGATCTTTTCGCGCGTAAGCGCCCCGCCGCCTCCCTTGATCATGGCGAAGTGACCGTCGATTTCGTCGGCCCCGTCGACATAGACGCCAATCTCTTCGACTTCATTCATGTCGAGAACCTTGAACCCCAGGCCTTCGAGCTTTTTCGTCGAGCGTTCCGACGAGGAAACGCAGGCGGGGATCCTGTCGCGCATCGGCGCGATCGCGTCGATGAAGAAATCCACGGTCGAACCCGTGCCGACGCCGAGGATTTCCCCTTCCTTCACATACGCGACCGCGGCTTGGGCCACGGCGCGCTTCAATTCGTTCTGCGTGAGCGCCATCGCTCTCTCCCTACAAGGAAAACGTTTTATTTTAGCGTATAGAATGTCGACTCCTCCCAACGAACCGCACACTTATGGCTACGCTTCATTCGGATAAGGAAATCGCTCAGGCCTTCCGCACCCTCGGACACACGGACCGCCGCATCGGTACGGGCCGCATCGCCGCCTGGGCGGGCTGGGCGACGATCGCCCTGTTCACTGTGGCCTTCTTCTCTTCGGTCGTCTTTTTGCTCACCTCCGAACAACGCGCGGAATCCGTGCGGCTCAAGCAGTCGGCCGACCTTGTCGCGCAGTCGATGGAGTCGCGCCTTTTGGGGACGACCGAACTTCTCATGAAGACGAGCCTGCGGCTCATGCACATTCCGAACGTGCGAAGCCAGGTGGCGAGCGCGGAATTCTCCGCCATGAACTTCATGCAGGACCGACGGGAAGTCGCTGAAATCGTGATTGCGACGCGCGACTTCACGGTGTTGAGAAGCTGGAACAACCCGATGTCTTCGGGCGCGGAGCGCCGCGACGCCGGAACCACCCTCAAAAATCCCCAGACGAGAAAGGCGATTACGGAAGCGCTCGAGCGCGACGCCTCGGTTCTCTCCATTCCCTACGTGCTCGAACCCGCGCATCAGCTCTTCGCCGACCTTGCGGTTCCGACGGCCCTACCCGACCAAATCCTCATTGCGCGCGTGAACCTCACGCACCTCGTCACGCGCGTCGTGGAACTTTTGGGATACCGTTCCTACCAGTTCGACCTTCTTCTGAACGGCAATTCCTTCTTCCCCGTCGACGAAGAGGGTCACATGGGGGACATTCAGACGGAAGTCCCCCTCTCCTTCAGTCACCTCGCGGGGCTGAGCCTTCTGGCGACGAGCCACCCCGCGGGACTGCTCGAGCAGTCGCCGCTGCCCGTCTGGCTTATCGGCGGGCTCGGCTGCACGCTTCTCGTCGCCCTTTTGCTCCTTGTTCGAGTGCAGCGAAAGGAACACCGCTTTGCCGAACGGCTGGAAGTCGAATACGCGCTTCGCCGCGCCATCTCGGAGTCGGCCTTGACGGGGCTTCGCGTCACGGACAAGGAAGGAAAGATCCTCTACGTCAACGAAACCTTTCAGAAAATGTTCGGCTTCTCGCGCGAGGAGCTGATCGGCGCCACGCCTCCCTACCCCTATTGGGCCGAAGACATCACCGAGCAGTTCGAAGCGATGATGTCGCACTCGAGCGGAACGTTGCACACGATCGACTTTCTCGCCAAGCGCAAAAACGGCGAAACCTTCGACGGACAGTTGAGCGTCTCGCAGCTTCTTGACGTCGAAGGACGGGTGCTCGGCTACATCGGCGCACTCTACGACGTGACCGAAGCGAAGCGCTCGCACGAACGCATGCAGGCCGCAAACGACCGCTTCACGCGCGTCGTGCAGTCGCTTGCGAGCGCCATCGCCGTCGTGTCGGACGACGACGCTCGGCAGATCTTTTTCATGAACACCCCCTACGTACGACTTTTCGGGGGCACGGCCGACGCCTGCCGACGCATCTTGGGCGTACTCGAAGCGCAGAAGAAGACCTCGATTCGCGAAGGGCTTTACGACGAAGTGACGGACCGGTGGTTCGACGTACGCATCCAGACGATCGTCTGGACGAACGACCGAAAAGCCGTGATGCTGATCGCCACCGACATCACCGAATGGCGTCAGATGCAGGAGCAGCTTCAGGCGCAGATCAAGCACGCCGAAGAAACGCAGCGCCTCGTAACGATGGGCGAAATGGCAAGTTCGCTCGCGCACGAACTCAATCAGCCTCTTGCCGCGATCTCCAACTACGCCGCCGCTGCGAAGTCTCTTTTGGAGGCGCACGCCCTGAAACCCGAGGCGGCGACGGACGCCTTCGGGCGCATCGACAATCAAGCCAAGCGCGCGGCCGCCATCATCAAGCGCATCCGAAGTTTTGCGAAGAACAAGCACGACACGCAGTTCGCGGTCGTGCCGGTCGAAACGATCGTGACGGAAGCGATGGAACTCGCCCTCATTCAGGCGAAAAAACTCGGCGCCTCGATAAAGGTCGAGATGGCGGAGAATCTGCCCAGCATCAACGGCGACGCCGTCATGCTCGAGCAACTCCTGCTCAATCTTTTGAAAAACGCCATGGAGGCGCTCGAGCCCGAAAGCGACCGCAACGTCGAACTTTCCGTCTCGCACGAAGCCCAAACCGACGCGATCGTCTTTACGATCCGCGACCACGGACCGGGCGTGTCCGACGAAGTGAAGGCGATGCTCTTTGACGCCTTCTTTACGACGAAGAAGACCGGGATGGGAATCGGCCTCAACATCTGCCGCACGATCGTGGAAAACCACCACGGACGACTGCTCGTTTCCGACACCGAAGGGGGCGGAACGACCTTCACCGTGCGCATTCCCGTCAACATGCCCGAGGAGGACGCGGAAAAAACCGCCGCAACGTGATTCAGGAAGCGGGGTTCCTCTCTTTTTTCCCATTTTCCCCTTGTACGGGGGTGGCACAACGCCTCCTCTGGTGTAAAATTGCCTGACTTGCTTATTCCAACCTTATCTATAACGAGATGAACCATTACGACTATCTCGACGGTTACCGTGAGAGTGCCGGTACCGTCTACATCGTGGACGACGACGACGCCGTCCGGGACTCCCTCAAGTGGCTGCTCGAAGCAAGCAACTATCACGTGGAACTCTACGACAGCGGCGAGAGCTTCATTGCCAAGTACGACCCCAACACCATTGCGGTGCTCGTTCTCGACATCCGCATGCCCGGCATGAGCGGGTTGGAAGTGCAGGAACATCTCCTGCAGCGCAAGGCCGACATTCCCATCATCTTCGTCACCGGCCACGGCGACGTGACGATGGCGGTGCAGGCCTTCAAGGCGGGGGCGGTCGACTTCATCGAAAAGCCCTATGACCAGAACGCCCTCAAGGCGCTGATCGAACGCATGCTCGAAGTGGCCCGGACCCGTCACATCGAGTCGGAACGCCGCAAGCTCAATCAGGCGCTCCTCGACAAGCTGACGCCGCGCGAACAGGAAGTTCTCGAGCGCATCGCGAACGGCCGCCTGAACAAGCAGATCGCCGACGACCTCAAGATTTCGATCAAGACGGTCGAAGCCCACCGCGCCTCCATCATGGACAAGACCAATTCCGGCACGGTCGCGGACCTCATGCGCGTCTTCATGGAATCGCGCCAGGGCCAGAACTTCCACAAGGACGAAACGCACGACTGACCTTTTCGGGTTGGAGTTCGTGCTCGAAAAACCTCTTCGCCCCGCGAGCGGAGAGGTTTTCTCTTATGTAAATGGCAAGGCATTCCCCCCTAACGAGGACTTGTCCGCCAACTCCAACTGTCTGGCGCCCCCAATCACCATCCTTCTTGCGCCATTACTCGTGCAACACCTACCAGAATACGCCTTGCGGCTACCAGAGGCGGCAACCTCCGTGCAATCTTATGACTCGAGCGCCGACACGTCGTGGACGAATGGGGCTACACGGATGACTATCCGCGCTCGCCCCTTCACCACCAACAGAGTCTCGAACGACCAAACCTCGTGAGCCCCTCCCCCAAATACGGATACCTATGATTGGAACGTCGATCGGACGGTAGGTAAACGAGCTCGTTTCCGATTGACAACGAGAGGGGCAGTCTTCTTTTGCCGCGCGATCAGAACACTCGCACCTCACGTCTCGCCAAACGATATCTTCGCGGTCCCGCTCGAGGTGCCAAGACCTACGAAGAATTCATAACGGTAGGGCTTGTCTTATAAGACGCCGTGAAGATTGTCTTTTCATGAAGAAAGAGCGCGCCATCCGCGCGTACTGCGTTTCGACTTTGAAGAGCTGCTCCCCGAGGCTCACGGCGGATTCGTCGTGCACAACGCCCGTTGTGCCCAGAGCCGGCACAAACTCCATCTCGGCGAATGACCAAAGTTTGTTCGGCGCCCCTTTTCGACTCTTCCAACACCGAAGCGGTTCCTAACTCCGCTTGGCCTCTTCAGAATCTGAGGCCGACTTCAGCAGCTATCGGCATTTTTCGCCACCTGCGGGGAGAGATGATCGATTGTTCTCCTTATGGTTATCCCTGAAATGTTAGACGCATTACACGAACCAAGTTTCACTCTTTCGGGCGTTCTTTTTCTCTCGTAGTCCCATTCATCATGAGCAGTCTCCCTTTGGAACCCGAATTTCCACGCCACCTTTCCGATTGCATTCTCTCTCGGGGAATTCGTGAGCTGTCGCTCGAATTCTTTTCTCAGGGACTCGGCTCAAGTCTGTAGAGGGACACTTCGTCACTTCCCCGCACACCGCACGAGAGAGGGGCTGCGCGAGACAGGACTAGGCCTCGAGCAAGGCAAGGCGAACTGAAATCCCTGCATTCACCCGCCTCCAATCAAGTTTGGCCTCCGCTTCGCGTTTTGCATCAAGCAAGAGTTTCAGATCTACGAGGAAGTCAAGTTCGGCGTTCTGCACTCATCGTACGGAGCGAACCGGTTTCATGACATCTCGTACACGAAAACCCTTAATCCCCAAACGCCCCGATCGATTGTTTTTTTTTATCGGGCGTATAGGATTAATCATCCTTACAGAAGCACGGAAATTTCCCGGTTTAGTCGGTCATAGAAGCCAAAAGCGCTCTTCCGACAGCTTCTATTCGAGCATTTTTCAATAGGAATCAACTATGAAAGTCATCGTTCAGGCCGGCGGACTGGGAACTCGCATGCAGGCCATGACTGCTTCCAAGCCGAAGGCGCTCATTGATGTCCGCAACAAGCCGATCCTCTTTCACCTTTTCGACACTTTCCCGCATGCGGACTTCATTGTCGTCGGCGACTACCGATACGACGTTCTTGACCGCTATCTCACGACCTTTGCGGCGGATCGGCGCTGCATTCTCGTGAAGGCCTGCGGCAAGGGAAACGCGGCGGGCCTCTCAGAAGCGATCTCTTACGTTGGAGACAACGAACCCTTCGTTGTCGTTTGGTCCGACCTTATTCTCCCGAAAGGGTTCAGTCTTCCCCAATCCTTCGAGGGCTGCCTCGTGGGTACGGTACCTTTTCACTGCTCCTGGAGCTTTGCCGACGGATCGATGCGCAAGGAAGCGTCCGACCAACACGGTGTAGCGGGCTTTTACGCCTTTTCCGACAAATCGTTCTGTGAAGCTCTGCCGCTCGAAGGGTCTTTTACCACATGGCTTTCGAAGCAAAGTTTCCCCATGACCGAGTTGCCGCTCGTCGGATGTCAGGACGTCGGCACGCTTGAGGCCTACCTGCATCTGGAAAACTCCAAATATCGTTGCCGCCCCTACAACCATATCGAAGTTCTCGAGGATTCGATCGTAAAAACCGGCCTTACGCCGGAGGCACAGGGCTTTATCACCCGCGAAGTGGACTGGTACAAGTCGGTGAAAGCCTACGGATTTGACGATGTTCCCCAACTTCTGGAAGAGACGCCTTTGCGGTTGGAGCGCATTCGCGGACAAAATCTTTTCCTTTGCTCCCTCAATGCCGATGGAAAGAAGGCGGCTCTCCACCGCATGGCGGATGCGCTCGCACGCCTGCACTCCTACGAAAAGCGCCCTGCCGACAGCGGAGATCTATACCGCGAGTATTTCGAGAAGACACTGACCCGTCTCCGCATGGTGGCCGACGCCGTTCCGTTCGGACATGACCGCAGCATCCGCATCAACGGGAAGGACTGCGTCAATGTTCTCGAGAACGTAGAGGTCTTCCGTCGCGCCGTGCTCGACACCCTGATGCACACGCATTACACCCCCTTCCACGGGGACTGTCAGCTCACGAACACTCTTGTCAACGAGGAAGGACGAGTCTTTTTCATCGATCCGCGAGGCTACTTCGGAAAGAGCAAGGTCTTCGGCGATCCCCGCTACGACTGGGCCAAAGTGTTCTACGCCGTTTATGGCAATTTTGACCAGTTCAACGTCAAGAACTTCCATTTTTGCCAGACCCAAGGCGGTCTGGAGTTCCAGATCGGTTCGGGAGGATGGGAATTTCTCACCGCCGAACTTTTTCAACGCATCCCGGAGGGCGAAGGAACGCGAAAGGAAATCGAGCTCATCCACGCAATCGTTTGGATGTCGATGGCATCTCACGTATGGGAGGACTACGACTCCATGTGCATCGCCTTCATGAACGGCACCGCACTGTTCAACCGTTGGCTGGAGGATTGGCATGCCGCGTGATCTTCGTCTTTCGCCCCTGAAGCACACCTGGGTTCTCGATTTTGACGGAACGCTCGTCAAGCACAACGGCTACAAGACGGGCAACGACGAGTGGCTCCCCGGGGCGGTTGAATTTCTCCGATCGATCCCGCAGGGGGATCTTGTCATCCTCCTCACCGCACGTGAGGAAGCTGCCCGCGAGCGTACTCTCGAATTCATCCGGGACGCCGGCGTTCGTATTGATCACGTCTTCTTCGAAGTCCCCATGGGGGAACGAATTCTAATTAACGACACCAAACCGTCCGGCTTGGTTTGTGCGCACGCAGTTTGCCCTTCACGGAATCAAGGGCTCGAAAACCTAAAGATCGTCGTCGACGAAAATCTCTGAGGAAAATCATGCAAATTCTCCAACCCATCGTTCACGAGACCGTCTGGGGCGGCGCCAAGCTTGCCGCGTTTGTGGAAACGGACTGCCGCAAGATCGGCCACCTCTACGGCGTCATCGATACGATGAAAATGCGCTCGAAGTTTCTCACGGGTCCCTACCGGGGAAGAACCATTCACGACTGGTTCGTCGACAACCGCAATCGCTACGGACTCGGGAACTTCGAAGAGCTGCCCATTTTGACGGCGCTCGTCGAGGCGGCCGACAACTTGTCCATTCAGGTGCATCCGGACGACGGGGCCGCACGTGAGCTGGAAGGCAAGGTATTCGGCAAGAACGAATCGTTCTATTTGCTCGAGCCGCCGACTACCGGCCGCATGTTCAACGGCATCAACGTTCAGACGGTAGAAGAATTCCGTCGCTTGATCGAGGAGAACAATACGCTTGACGGTGTAGGTACCGTCGAGGTTCACGCCGGCGACTATGTCTACGTTACCGGCGGGACGCTTCACGCGGCTGCGGCGGGATCGCTTTCGTTCGAGATCGAGGAGAACTGCGACTCGACCTACCGTTTCTATGATTTCAACCGTCTCGACAAAAACGGCAACAAGCGTCCGCTTCAGGTCGAAAAGGCCTTGGCCTCGCTCAAGCCAGAACTTAAGTCCGAAGTTTCCGCTCTCGAGCCCAACAGTCCCAGGCGCGAGCGCATGTACGAACTCACGCTCGTCAAGAACAAGGATATATATGCCTGCGAAGGCGAGATGTTCGGCTTCGTCGTCCTCTTGAGCGGTGAAACTGAAATTGACGGCCTCCGCATCAAACCGGGTACGTCCGTTCTGATGGAACCCGGTGACGTGATCGCCGTGAAGAACTGCACGGCGATGGTGGCCAAACCCATTCCGTACGCGTTCTGAGGTAAGTGAACTATGAATCTGTCTCCTTCACTGATGTGTGCGGATCCCGGTCACTTTGCGGAAGAAATTGCTTTTCTTGAAGCCGCCGGCGCCGACAGCTTTCACATCGACATCATGGATGGAGAGTTCGTGTCGAACTTCGCCCTTTCATGGGCGGAGGTCGCCAAGTTCTCCACCATGACTTCGCTCCCCCTTGAAGCGCATCTGATGGTTCGCAATCTTTCCGTGCATATCGGATTTGCCGCATCGAGCGGCGTAAGGCTCGTGTATCTGCACGCGGAACACCCTGATGTTCTTTGCGGTCTAAAACGCGCCCGCATGTTGGGTCTGCAGGCGGGACTTGCGATCAACCCGGAAACGGACGTCGACATTCTCCGACCTTTCGCCGACATGGTGGACGCCATTCTCATGATGCGCGTTCGCCCGGGTTTTGCCGGACAGAACGCCGTATCAAACGTTGACGCAAGGTTGCCTCTTCTGCGCTCGCTCTTTCCGAACACGCCGATCACCGTGGACGGTGCCGTCACCCCGGACACCGTTGCGTCCATGAATCGAATGGGCGCTTCGGGATTCGTTCTCGGTACATCATCGCTTTTTGGAAAGAACGAACCTTACCGAAAAATCATTCACGGTCTTCGAACGCTCGCATCATAAAAAATGTCCGCTCCGATTTGGACTCGCTTTACGGAAAATTATTTCCGCTATCCCGTCGATTACTCTCTCATGGATCAATTCAACCTGACGGCCAATGTCGTCCGTCAGGTCGAGGCTCTTTGCAGGGAAGACGCCTACAACATCGTCGCGTACAAACATTTGGGCGACGTTTTTTATTTTTTAGCCGCAAAAGAAGCGCTCGAAAAAACTTTCGGCGGGAAAGTGCACTACATCTTGTTGCCGCAACACGAGTTTCTCGCGAAGCTCTGGAACATCACAGACTACTCGACTTTCCCGCTCGATAAACTTGTCAAAAAAAACAAGGCTTTTGTCAGAGCATTCTTTGACAAACAGGATCCTGATCCTTTCATATTGGATTCAGATCTTGAAAATCTTTATCTTTTGCAAACATTTGGAAATATTCCGCAAAGAACAAAACCGTTTGTCCTGGAAAATTTGGTAAACAAATTTTCTGATTACCCTTACTACTGGTGTTTTCGTTGGGCGCAAAGCGCCGGCGTAGAAGAAGAATTTCGTTTCAGACTCCCCCGAGGCGAAGTTCCCCTATCTTCACGGACAAAAGAGGTTGTTGAAAAACTGGGAGGGCTTGATCGCATCATTCTTCTCGCCCCCGAAGCGGCTACCGCAACCGAACTTCCACCCGAATGGTGGGCTGTCCTTACTCAATCACTACGAAGCAAGGGCTACCAACTCCTCGTCAACTCCAAACGTATCCGCATCCCCGGATGTCAGTCGGCTTTCGACCTGGGTTTGTCGCTTGAAGAGGTCGTTGCCGTCGGACTTCGTTGCCGTGCCGTCTTCTCTTTGCGCAGCGGTTTGGCGGACGTGTTGGTGCCCGCAGGGGAACGTCTGTTTGTGTTCAATCCCGCTATGTTGCGGCGAGAAAAAGGGAGTCTCAACTATCCCTTTGAGGAGCCGACGGGTGTGCATGAGCTACAGATCCATCAGTGGAACATCTCCGATTGTCGATTTGAAGACATCGAGATCGGCGAACTGCTTCGACCGTATGTAAAGGCTTGCCGTTGGAAGTTCTACAAGGAACTCTTTTTGAGTCTTTTTCATCGCAAAGTTCATCGATTCTGGTACAACGTTTTTCGCGACATTGCCGGATGGCCCAAACGCTTTCCTGAGAATAACATCATGAATCCTTCGTCCAAGGAAAAGCAATTTTCACTGGGGCCTCTATCCTTCTATAAAAAACGTCTGTACAGAAGAAACAACGACTTCGTCTTGGAACGCAGTTTTCTAAACGGCTTCATCAAAACGCAACGGCGCGAGGCGGGGAAGAAACTCAAATTGTTGGGTATTCCAATTATCAGCTTGAAAGACCGGGAAAGCAGAACCATAAGATTTCTCGGGGTCCCCGTATACCGTAAGAATCGCAGAGAAGAGTTTTACCAATATTTGTCGAAGCACATCAGAATCGCCTCGGAAGAAACGTACGGAAAAGGTTCTGTTGCCGACCACGTCTTCATCATTCGACATAACTTGGGCGAGACGACGCTGTACCTGGCGGAATTTGAACAATGGGCCGAGCAGGTTGGAGCCAAACGCCCGCTTCTCGTCGTGTGGCGCCGTCGCGACCTTTCCTTCGTGAAGCTCTTTCTCAACGGTAGGCCCTTTGTGAAGTTCGTTCCGATTGCGCAAAGCGACATCAATTGTTTCCTCAAGGAGGATTTACGGGAAATCGACGGCATCACGATTCACGTTCCTACGCCCGAAATCGCCGAGGCCATGAAGGAGGCCGCATTGACGCAACCAGACGTCAACTTCGCCGATTGGATTCGTCAAAGCATGTCACTGGAGGATTGGGATGACCCGCGTCGCCCCGAGCCTACCGCCATTGCAAGAAAACGAGCCTCCTGGGTACTCAGTCATGCTGGCGTGCAGCGTCCCTTTGTATTGCTCTGCCCCGAGGCGATCAGTCTCAAGACCGTATCCGACACGTTTTGGTGTGACTTGGCGGAACATTTTTCCGAAGAGGGGTACGACGTGCTGGTCAACCGTTATGCGCCTCAGGGAAAAAGCTCGCTTCTAGAAAGTTTTCCCTCTTGCTCGCCCGACGTGGAGGTGCTGTTCGCTTTGGCGCAAAAAGCGGAACGAATCGTCTCTATGGCCAGCGGCCTGGGCGTTTTGCTTTCTTTGACAGGCAGACCGGTGGACCTTCTTTATTCCGATACTCGAAATCGACATATCGGCTACTCGGCGGAGTTCTGTCGTCGCATGTATTCCGTCCATCACATGCCCTGGTCTGAGGTGAAACTGGTTCGGGAACACGTCGTTGAAGATCTCTCGAAAGTGCTGAACGCCATACTTTCCCGAAACATTGCGCAAACGTCTCAATGATTCCGTTTCTTGCCATTTCTTTTTCAACGCCCGCGCTGAATCGTCTGGCGCGATACCTCATCCCGCACAAGAGGACACTCCTCTTGGCGATCGTCTTCATGCTTCTCGCTGCGGGAGCTTCATCTCTCATCGCTCTGCTTCTCGGGAAGCTCACGGATTCGGGTTTTTATGAGACGGATCCCGGGATGGTTCTAGCGGCTCCCGTTGGTCTCATCGTCATTGCCGGGATCAACGGACTGAGTATGCTGATGAGCAACTATTGCCTTGGGAAGGTAAGTCAATCGGTGATGATGACCTTGCGCCGCGAGCTCTTCTCGAGGATTCTTCGTTGGCCCGTCATCACCTACCAGAACAATCCCACCGGTCTCATTGCGTCGAAGTTCATCAACGAGGCGAACTTTGCGCTTTCGAGTGCGGCAAAGTCAGCCATCATCCTCGTTCGCGATTCCGTGCAGACAGTCGCGCTCTGCGTCGTCCTGGTTTGGCACAACTGGCTTTTGGCTATCGTTTCGCTATGCCTTGCCCCCGTCGTCATCAAGCTTCTTCGCTGGATTTCGCAAAAGATCAAGTCTGTGATGTACTCGAGTCAACAGAACGTCGCCACGCTCATCTTGCGCGTGAAAGAGACGTATGAAGCCGAGCGCCTCATCAAGATTTCCGGTACGTATGATCGCGAGAAACAGCGATTTCGCGAGGTAAACGACCAAATCGCAGACCTTGCGATCAGAATCAACAAGATTTCTTCGATCGGGACGCCGGCAACGCAACTGATCGGGATGACGGGCGTGGCAATCGTGCTCGGCATTGCGCTCTGGCAGACGCAGCAGGGCATGATCACGCTCGGAGAGTTCGTGACGTTCCTGACAGCGATGCTCCTCGTTTTGCAGCCCCTCAAACGTCTTGCTGGCGTCAACGCCGCCATTGTCGGAATGTCGGTCGCTGCCGAAAGCATCTTTCAGACGCTCGACGAGCCGCTCGAGGAGGATGAAGGGACTGTCGAACTTCAGCACGTCCAAGGCTCCGTTTCATTCGAGCACGTCTCTCTTCGCTACCCGAACGCCGAGCGCAATGCCGTGAACGACTTCAATCTTAACGTGAAGTCCGGCGAAAGTATCGCGCTCGTCGGTTTTTCCGGCTCCGGCAAGACGTCCGTCGTCAACATGATTCCCCGCTTTTGGAATCCGACCGCAGGTCGCATTCTCATTGACGGCATGGATACGAAGGACGTCACGCTATCGTCGCTGCGCAGTCAGATTGCGATCGTCTCGCAGGATGTCGTCCTCTTTGACGGAACGATCCGTGAAAACATCGCCTACGCCATGCCCGAGGTTACAGAGGAGGCTTTGACTCAGGCTGTTGAAGCGGCTGCACTCAAGGAATTTATTGCTTCTCTTCCTCAGGGTCTCGATACGCCCGTCGGTGAAGCCGGAAGTCGGCTCTCGGGCGGACAGAAGCAGCGCATTTCCATTGCCCGGGCGATTCTGCGCAACACGCCGATTCTCATTCTTGACGAAGCCACGAGTGCGCTCGACAGCCAATCGGAAGCGGCAATCAAGACGGCACTCGACCGTCTGATGGCTGGACGCACGACCTTCATCGTTGCTCACCGCCTCTCGACGATTCGCAATGCTTCGCGCATCGTCGTCATGAACGAAGGCGTCATCCAAGAAATCGGCACACACGAAACCTTGCTCGAAAAGGGCGGCGCATACGCCAATCTCTCGAAGCTCCAGTCGCTTTGACGGTCGACCGTCAACAAGGAGTTCTCCGTTGAATCGACTATTCAAACACTTTGATCCGAACCTGATTCGGATTTACCGCCATCTCCTCCCGCACAAGTGGCGCATTGCGCTCGGCGCGATCTTTATGGCGGGCGCGGCCAGTATGTCGTCGCTCACGGCGACGCTTTTGGGAAAACTCACCGACCTCGGCTTTTACCAACAGGAACCGTGGGTAATAGCGGGAGCGCCTGCTGCTTTGATCGGCGTAACGCTGTTTTTCGGTTTTTGTACCGTGGCGTCGTCTTGGATCATGGCAAAGGTCAGCCAAGCCGTTCTCATTACACTTCGTACCGAACTGTACGACCGGATCATGACGTGGCCTGCGGAGCGGTACCAGCACAACCCTACGGGTACCATCTGCTCGAAATTCGTTAATGAGGCAAACGTCGCGCTTTCGGGAGCAACGAGTTCGTTGATCGTGTTGATCCGCGATTCGCTGCAGATCGTTGCGCTTCTTTGTCTTCTATTCTGGCAGAACTGGAAGCTCACGCTTGTCGCCTTCGTGGTGGGACCTCTCATCGTCATCACGCTCAAGATGATCGCCAAGCGCATCCGTGTCATCGCGAAGAAGAGCCAGGAAACGGTCGGCCTTATGCTCTCACGCGTTCAGGAAGCCTACGAGGCGCAGCGTGTCGTGAAAGTGACGGGGAGCTACGCCTTTGAAGAGGCGCGCTTTGAAGAGGTAAACAGGACCATACGCCGTACGGCGCTCAACCGCATCAAGATGCAGAGTCTTGCCACCCCCATCACTCAGATGATCACGATGCTCGGCATCGCCTTTGTGGTGGGCGCGGCCTTGTACGAGGCGCAAGCGGGACTTCTCACCATTGGGGAGTTCATCACGTTTCTCACGGCATTACTTCTCCTCAAGCCCGCGCTGCAACACCTGACCGGCCTTAACGGCACCTTCGCCAGCATCGCAACGGCGGCGCACAGTCTTTTTGAAGTGCTCGACGCCGAACGTGAAGTCGACAACGGTACGGTCGAATTCGATCGAGCGAAGGGAGAAATTGTTTTTGACGACGTTTCCCTCACGTATCCCGGCCTCAACGAACCGAGTCTTCGAGACATCCGTCTGACGATTCGTCCTGGCGAACACATCGCGCTCGTCGGCCCCTCCGGGTCCGGAAAGACTTCGTTCGTGAACCTTGTGCCCCGTTTCTGGGAACCGACACATGGAGAGATTCGTTTGGACGGCGTACCGCTACGAGGCATCAGGCTCGAAAATTTGCGTCGGCAAATAGCGATTGTTTCTCAGGACATCTTCCTCTTCGACGATACGATTCGAGCCAATATCGCCTACGGGTTGCCGAATGCCACGGAGGAAGACATCGCACGCGCTGTGAAGGCGGCTGCGCTCGACGAATTCTTGTCGACGCTACCCGAAGGGCTTGACACCCGGGTGGGCGAGGGCGGCTCTCTGCTTTCGGGTGGACAGAAGCAACGCGTCTCTATTGCCCGAGCGGTTCTCAAGAATGCTCCCATCCTTATTCTCGACGAGCCGACCAGCGCCCAGGACAGCCAGAATGAAGCGATTGTCAAAAAGGCGCTTGAAAAAGTCGCGCAAGGACGTACCTGCCTCATCGTGGCGCACCGCTTCTCCACGATCGACACGGTCGACCGAATCGTCGTCATGGAAACGGGGCGAATCGTCGAAGAAGGCACTCAAGAAGAACTTTTGGCAAAAGATGGTCTCTACGCAAAACTTCACCGTCTGCAGCAGAGAGAAACCGTCAACCATGAGGAAGATGATTGACATGAAACTTTTTTGTGCCGTCAACAGGGGCGTGTCAGCTCTTCTCAGCCCCTTCGTTTTTATCATCATGGGAATCTCGACCGCTTCGGCTTCCGATACGGCGATCTCCAAAGAGGAGTCCGGTTTTTCCTTGCCTCCGCTTACCGCTGTGGATGCCTCGAAGCGCGACGAGTGTGAGCGACTCGGCAAAGAGGCCGACCGGTTTCTTGCCGACCGTTCGTTCGTGGTGAACTGGCGTGCCCGGGCTGACTTTCGTACCCCTGCCGGAGCTCGCCAAGCATTGAGAGAAGCGGATGAGCGCCTAAAGAAACTCGACGATGCCGTTCAAAAGAAGTCGGGGGCTTGTCTGTACACGTTCTTCGTCAATTACTGCATCGACAAGGCGCGTAAAACCTCGTTTTTGCGTAAGCGTGAAATCCGTACCCTCATGAACGACGCACGCGCCGTACTTCATGATGAGGAGAAGAAGGAACACGAAAAGGAGCGTCTCGCACGAGAGGCTAAGAAGCCCAAGGCTCCGATGAAAATTGATCCGAAGAAAGTGGATGCGGAACCCAAAGAACCCGTCCGCATCGCCCCAAAGGACGTTCGTCCCCCTTCTCTCCCTACCTCTCTGACTCCCAAGGTCTCGAGGGAAGCATCCCTTCCGAACGTCCCTAAGGGGGCTCGGATCGAGCCGACCGACACCAACGACTACAACGCGACACGCGAGGCACTCGAAGAAGCTAACGTTGCGGCACAAGCTCAAAGGGAGGAAGAGCGAAAGCTTCGCCAACAAAAAGCCGAGGAAAAAGCAAAGGCTCGCAAGGCCAAACGCAAAGCCAAGCAACAAAAGCTTGAGGAAACGATGGCTCAACGCGAAGCTGCACAACGTCGTCTGGAGGAAGAAAGGGAAAAAGGAAAGCAGTCCGGCCTTTTCAGCTACTTCTAACCTGCACAGGGTGAACTGCGAATCTTTTTAGCAGAAATGAGCACAGCTCGGACATCCCCTAGAACCCAAACAATGTCACCTTAAATGACAAGTATGAAAAGTAGAGGGACGGTTTGAGATCCGCATGTTGGTTTCATGGGTCTCGCATCTCCCCACCCTCAGACATGACCTGCAAAGGAATTTCGGCTTCCTCGTGCGCCCTCCGACCCGACAAGCGATTATGATTTCGTCCATTCGTTTTTCTTTTATCTGGACATACCATGAGCGCGCACCCATTGGACGGACGAACCCTCGCCCGTCAGATTGAAGCCGAGCTTGCGCCCCGGGTGGAGCAGCTCAAAGAAACCTTTCATTGCCCCTGCCTTGCGGTCGTCGTCGTGGGCGACGATCCGGCCAGCCGCGTCTACGTGCGAAACAAGATCCGCGCCTGTGACCGCACGGGAATCGAGTCCTTTGAGGTGACGCTCCCCGCCGACACGGACGAGGTGACGCTTCTTAACGCAATCAAAAAGCTCAACGCAGACGAAAAGGTAGACGGGATTCTCGTGCAGTTGCCGCTTCCCCCGCACCTCACCGCCGTGAGCGTGATCGAGGCGATCGCCCCGGAAAAGGACGTGGACGGCTTTCACTCCCTTTCGATCGGCTCCCTCATGACGGGCCGTCAAGGATTCGTACCCTGCACGCCCGCGGGCGTGATGCGTCTACTTCAAGAGGCGGGGTGCGACCCCAAGGGGAAGCGCGCCGTCGTCGTGGGACGCTCGAACATCGTCGGAAAGCCCCTCTCGCTTTTGCTCCTTGCGGCCGACGCGACCGTGACGATCGCCCACAGCCGCACGCCAGATCTTTCGGATCTCACGCGTTCGGCCGACATTCTCGTCGCCGCCGTCGGCCGTGAAAACCTCATTACCGCAGACATGGTGAAGCCCGGCGCCGTCGTGATCGACGTCGGCATCAACCGAAACGCCGAAGGCAAACTCTGCGGCGACGTCGCGGCCGACGTGGCCGAGGTCGCTTCGGCCATCACGCCCGTTCCGGGCGGCGTCGGTCCCATGACGATCGCCATGCTCCTCACCAACACCGTTCTCGCGGCGGAGCGCCGTTTGACGCGCACCCGTACGTCCGCGCAATCCTGATTTCGTTATTGAGAGATAGAGATAAACATGACTGCCTGCGACAATCCGCTTCTCACCATCACCGATTTCGTTGACTACGCCGCCGTTCGTCCCGAACACGTGACGCCCGCCGTCACGGCCTTGGCCGAAGACGTGGAAAAGACCCTTCTTCAGGTCCTTGACGCCTCGCGTCCGGCAACCTGGGAAAACGTGGTCGAGCCCCTGAACGAATCGCTCGGTCGCCTCACCCGCGCCTGGGGCGTGGTGGGGCATCTGCAGAGCGTGTGCGATACGCCCGAGCTTCGCGACGCCTACAACCGGGAACTCCCGCGCGTCTCGGAACTGCTTCTTCGCATTTCGCTCGACACGCGTCTCTATGAACGCTACAAGGCGCTGCGCGCCTCCGACGAATTTGCGACGCTTTCCCCCGTGCGTCAACGTATTCTCGAGCGCGACCTGCGCGACTTTCGTCTGTCGGGCGCTGATCTGCCCGACGACAAGCGCGCCCGCGTGCAGAAAATCGGCGAGCGCCTTTCGCTTCTCTCTCAGAAGTTCAGTGAAAACCTCCTGGACGCCACGAACGCCTTCACGCTCGACATCGAGCGCGAAGAGGATCTTGACGGCGTCCCCGAAGACGTGAAGGCGCTCTACCGCGCCACGGCCGAAGCGGCAGGAAAGACGGGCTGGCGCGTGACGCTGCAGTTCCCCTCCTACCTTCCCTTCATGCAGTTTGCGAAGAACCGTTCGCTTCGCGAAAAGCTCTATCACGCCTTCAGCGTCCGCGCTTCCGAGTTGGACGGCGGTCAGTGGGACAACGGTCCCCTCATGAAGGAAATCCTCGCGCTTCGCGACGAAGAGGCGAAGCTTCTGGGCTTTGCGAACTATGCGGAGTCGTCGCTTGCCGTCAAGATGGCCTCGACCCCGAAGGAAGTGACCGATTTCCTGCGCGACCTGGCCCGCCACGCCAAGCCCTTCGCCGTGAAGGACATGGATGCTCTTCGCGAACACGCGAAGACCCTCGGGCTCGAGAAGATGGAAAGCTGGGATCAAGCCTACGTCTCCGAATCGCTTCGTAAAAACCGCTACAGCTACTCGTCCGACGTCGTGAAGCGCTACTTCACGGAGTCGACCGTCTTTGCGGGGCTCTTTCACTTGGCCGAGACGCTCTACGGCATCCGCGTTGAAGAGCGCGAAGGAAGCACCTGGCATCCCGACGTGAAGTTCTTCGCCCTGACGGAAGCCGGCAAGGACATCGCCTATCTCTACGCAGATCTGCACGCCCGTGCGGGGAAGCGCTCCGGGGCCTGGATGGATTCCGACCGCGCCCGCCGCATGACGAAAAACGGTCTGGAACTCCCGATCGCCTATCTCGTCTGCAACTTCGCTCCGGGCGTGGACGGTCGCGAAGCGACGCTCACCCACGACGACGTGACGACGCTCTTTCACGAGTTCGGGCATGCGCTCCACCACATGCTTACCGCGCAGACCGAAGAGGCCGTCTCCGGCATCAACGGCGTTGAATGGGACGCCGTGGAGTTGCCGAGCCAGTTCATGGAAAATTTCGCCTGGGACGAACGCGTCGTAACGTCGCTCACGAAACACGTCGAGACGGGTGAAAAACTCCCGCACGAACTCTTTGCCAAGATGCTCGCCGCGAAGAACTTCGAAGCGGGCATGCAGACCGTTCGTCAGATCGAGTTTGCGCTCTTTGACATGCTCCTTCACAGCGAATTCGACGCGAAGAAGGACGACATTGCGGATCTTCTCGCTCGCGTTCGCGACGAGGTCGCGGTTTCCTTCCCGCCCTCCTACAACCGCTTTGCGAACAGCTTTTCGCACATCTTTGCGGGCGGTTACGCCGCAGGCTACTACAGCTACAAGTGGGCGGAAGTGCTCTCGGCGGATGCCTTCGGCGCTTTTGAAGAAACGGGCGTTCTGAATGCCGATACGGGCCGCCGCTTCCGCGAGGAAATCCTCTCGCGCGGCTCCTCGCGCGACGCGATGGATAATTTCGTCGCCTTCCGCGGCCGAAAGCCCACGGTCGACGCACTGCTCCGTCAGAACGGCATGATCGAAGAGGTGAAGGCATGACGACCTTGACGCTTGCCACCTGGAACGTGAATTCGCTCAAGGTGCGCCTTGAGCACGTCCTCTCGTGGCTCGACGGGCGCGACGACATCGACGCGTTGGTGCTCCAGGAGACGAAGCTCACCGACGACAAGTTCCCTCAAGGGGAACTTGCCCTCGCGGGGTGGGAGAGCGTCTTCTACGGTCAACCCACCTACAACGGCGTCGCGCTGTTGACGCGCCCCGACCGCGTGACGGTGTCGGACGTGACGCTCGGGATGCCGAGCTACGCGGACGATCAAAAGCGTTATCTCTCGGCCACGGTGACGCCCGTGGGAACGAACGAGTCCGTACGCTTTGCGGGCGTCTATTGCCCGAACGGGATGGAAGCGGGAAGCCGCAAGTACCTCTACAAGCTCGACTGGTTCCATGCGTTGCGCCGCGCCATGCGAGTGGAGCGGGAAAAGAACGAACGCGTCATGCTTGCGGGGGACTTCAACATCGCCCCTGCGGACGCCGATCTCTGGAACCCGCAGACCTGGCCCGACAAGATTCTTACGACGGGACCTGAGCGCACGGCCCTGGAGCGTCTTCTGTCGGACGGGTTTGTCGACGCCTTCCGGGCCTTTCCGCAAAAGAAAAAGCAGTTCTCCTGGTGGGACTACCGGATGGCCGCCTACGAGCAAAACCATGGGCTTCGAATCGACCTCATGCTCGCAAGCGATGCGCTGCGTCCGGCGCTCAAAGCCTGTCAAATCGACGAAACCCCTCGGGCCTGGGCGAAACCCTCGGACCACGCGCCCGTCGTGACGACGCTCAGCTTCTGAACTCGCCGTTCCACACAAAATCGACGGCCGTTTCCCGCAAAAAGGAAACGGCCGTTTGTCTTGGCGGATTCATGAGCCCGTCACGGATTTTCGAGCTGCCAAGCATCTTTCTTGAACATGCTACCTTCGACGCGGTAGGTGTAGCACTTCATGCTTTCCTGGCGAAGGTTCGAGTCGCTACAGGAGTCGTAGTAGCGAAGGCGTTTGTCGCCCCCTTCGAGCGAGCGGTACTTCTCGGGCAACTCCCGAATGCCGCGCAAAAGGAGATCGGGAACGTCGCCGTTCGTCATCAGATCGTCGGCCGTACGAAGTTCCCCCTTCGAGTCGAAGTCCTTCCAGAGAAGAAGCGGATAGCGGATGCCGGGATTGTCGACGTCTTCGTCGATGCGGCCCTTGTAGGGAACGTGCCCGATCGCATCAAAGAGCACCTTGCTGTCGCGGCCGCCGTGGTCGGCCGTCACCACGATGCGGGTGTTGTCGTAAACGCCGTTCTTACGCATCCAGTCGAGCCACGAGGCGAGCTTCACCGTGAAGGCGCGCTCGGACAAGTAGTGGCTGTAGTTGTAGTCGGGATGGGCCTTGCGGAAGTCCGCGGGCGTTCTCGGCTGCGAGAGCGCGGGCTGCATGTCTTCCCCGCAGTAGCGGCCCGTGTGCGAACCGTCGGAATAGACGTAGCGGTAGTAGTTCCCCGTCTCCACCGTACGGCTGAAGTCTTCGGGCGCACGGAAGGCGGCGAAGGCCTTGAAGCCGTCGAGCGTTTCCTTTGACGAAGCAAGCCACCGACCGTTCGCATAGATCATCTTGCGAAGGCTGTAGGGCGCAGCCTTGAAGAGCGAAATCGAGAAGAGCCGTCCGAAGGCGTCCGCCCGGTCGCGGCCGCGGGCATTTTCAAATTCGGCCTTGTAGTAATAGTTGAACCAGTCCTCCATCAGCGGATGGTAGGCGACCGAGAGATAGTTCTTCGGCGCTTCGGGCAACTGCCACATCGTGCCGATCACGGCGCTGTTCCAGTCCTTGCCAAGGAGATCGGGAATGAGCGAATAGCTTTCGGCATAGAGCTGCTCGAAGGTCTTTCCGTCGTTCTCCCGATTGATGCTCCGCACCGAGAAGCGGTTGCCGCCCGCCGTAACGGCGAGGGCGTGAAGCGTGCCGCTCCCAGCGCTCGTGGTGTCGACGAAATGCGTGAACCCTTCGAACGACTTCTTGAGTTCGGGGTGTTCCTCAAGAATCTGCGGGAAGTGGTCCGCCGTGTACATGTCAAAGACGATGACGAGGAGATTCTGTCCCGTCTTGCTGAAGACGTAGGAATCCTTGGCGTAGGACGGTGCTCCGGCCGTTTCCGTCGCCGCCTGAGCAGGTCTGGTACCGACGTTGGCCGCAAGGGGCAGCAACATCGCCCCCGAAAGGATGAAGACGAGCGTCGTCAAGAGAGCCGAGAAATCGCGCACGGTCTTGACGGGCACCTTCTTCACGATCACAAAGGTGAGCGCCGCGATACCGAGCACCACCGCAACGTCCTTCCAACGGTTGGCGCTTTCGTAGAGCGTCTGGGTCTTTTCGAGTTCACCGCCGTTGATGAGGCCGTAGTCGCCCACAAAGAGGAAGGCGTAGCCCACGACGAGGAGGTTCGCAAAGAGCAAAAGGAAGAAGAACGCCAGCGACGCCCCGCGAGGAAGGTCGCGAAGATAGGCGTAGGTGAGCGCCCACCCCGCGACGGCCAACAACATGAAGCAGGGGATCACGACGTCAAAGGTCGTCGCGACCGAATCCGGGTCGGACGACAAAATGAGGGTCGGAAGCCCCAGGAAGAGCACCGTGACGAGGAGCACGGCCAACCCCGTGTTGACGCCCGAGAGATCTTCGCGCACGAAACGGGCAAGCTTCGCAAAGCCTCCTTCGAGAAGCCGCGTCCAGAGGGCGCAAAGGAGCGCCGCAAGTCCTACGCCCACCGTCGTCCAGGCGAGAAGCGGCGGCTCCTTCGGAATGAGCACCCACTCCGCCATTGTGCCGCGGCAAAAAAGCGTCACGACCCAGGGAAGAACGAAGGCGAGGAGCGTCAGCCCCTTCGCCGTCGCGCGGGCGCTTCCCGCACGCTCGCGAACGGGAGAGCTCTGGAAAGCCGCAGCCAAAAGCCCGCAGCCTGTCGAGAGGAGCACGAGGAAGATTTCGAGACGAAGCGCCGGAATCGTCTCGCGAAGCGAGATGTAGTTCCAGGTGTCGGCCGTGATCGCCGTGTCGGCCGCGATGAGGAACGCACCGAGGACCCCGAGCGCGAGACGGCGCTTTTCGCCGAACGCCTTGAGACCAGCGAAGGGATCGGCGTGCTTCGTCGCACGCCAACGCGGCAGAAGGCTCTTCTCCACAATGTTCTTCCCGAGGGAATAGACGTTGTTGAGGGTCCAGTAGAAGGTGAGCGCCGCAGGCGACGTGTAGAGAAGCACGAGAAAAAGCGCCGAGAGCCCGTAGAGCTGAATCTTGTCCTGCTTCGTGAGCCGCGCCGTGTAGACGAAGGCCGAGAGAAGGTTCACGGCCGTCATGATGAGCGGGAGCGCATTGATGTGCCAGTCCCCGACGGCAATCAGGCCGTCGGCGGCGCCGAGGTCGGCGATCGGCCCGAAGGCGACGCCCTTCAGAACCGTCATGTTCGAGAGCAGGTGATAGGCCGCGATGAAGAAGGGAATCTGCAGGAAGAACCCGAGCGAGGAACGAAGCGCAAGCTTGGAGGAATACCCCGCCTGCCGACGCATCGTGGTGAGCATCGCGAAGCGCTCCTGCCCCTTGAAGGTGCGCTTAATCATGGCTTCGGTCGCTTCGAAGCTCTTTTTGACGGCGCGCTCCTCTTCCTGCCACCCTTCGGCCTTGTTGTAGATCGGCAGAATCACCGTGTTGACGACGAGACTCATGAGGACGATCGACCAGCCGTAGGAAGCGAAGAGCCCGTATCCCCAGTCGAGCACCGTCGTCATGAAGAGTTCGAGCGGCGCAATGAAGAAGGTGTAGAGAACGGTCAGCATGCCTTATTCCTCCTTTCCGGAGACGCGGGAGGCGGCATGCGCCGCCTGAGATTCGGGAGCGTTCACTTCGGCAAGAAGCGATAGAAGCGCTTGGGCGATGGGAACGCCCGCGGCACCGAAATTCTTGATGCCCGCTTCACGTACGCGGCGGATGCGCTCGATTCGGGCGTCGCCTTCCCGGAGGAGCGCCTCGACCGCTTCCGCGGCCTTCTCCTCTTCTCCTGCGGCGAGGTGCATGCCGATTTCATCCAAAACGCTCATTTCCCAGGCGGGGTTCGGCAGATCCCAGGCTTCGTAGCCGTCCTTCTGCCAACCGTCGCCGATGCTCACGACCGGACGCTCAAAAACAAAGGCGAAGTCAAAGACGACGCCCGAGAAGTCGGAGACCATGACGCCCGCGCGCGAGAGCGACGAAAAGCCGTTGGGATTGCGGTCCCATTCGATGTTCTCAAAGGAAGCCAATTCCTTTTGCAGGCTTTCCATCAGCGGCAGTTCCGAGACAAAACTCTGCGGGTGGGGTCGCAGAATCACGTGGTAGCCCGCTTGCGCCAAACGCTTCGGAATGGCGGCGCCCGTCTTCGTCAACAGCCCCGCACGTCCCCAGGTGGGAGCGATCAGCACGGTCTTCGGATCCGGCACGACGGTGCATTCCTTCTTTTGCGCGGCCATGCGGTCGAAATAGGCGCAGCCCACGATGCGGAGGTCCTTGGGTTCCGTGTGACGCTTGGCCTCCAAGGTACGAAGCGACGAAACCTGATGCGGGCCCGAGCAGAAGACCGCATCGTAGTAGTCAAAGCTGTAGAGCTTGTAGCCGTGAATGTCGGTCGCGGCGTGCACGAGGTGAACGTAGCGCTTGACGCCCTTCGAGCGGCGAATCTGCAAAACGTCGATCCCCGGTGTCGTCAGAACGAAGAGGTCCGCCTCCAGAAAGCCGAGCGACGTGTAGGCGGCGTTGCCTTTGCCGATATAGTGCGCGTCGACGTGCGAAAAACCCGCCGAAAAGACCGGATCCTTTTCGTCCGACGTGAAGTAGGTCACGCGTTCCCCCGACGAAGCCAGAGCCCGCAAGACCGGCTCGAAGGTTCCCCAATAGGCGGCCGATTCCGCATAGATCACGATGCGCTTTCCGGACAATTCCTTTCCTTCGCCCCGCATCCGGAAGACGAACTGCCGAATGAGGGTGGGAAGACGTCGGATGAAGAAGTAGCCCGACGAGGCAAGGCCCACGACGATCGAAAGGAGCATGCTCCCCGTGCCCGGGTCGAGATAGGCCCGGGCTTCGAGCGGCGCCGCTACGAGTCCGACCAAAAGCCAGAGGTTCGCAGCGAGTGTGGAGGCGGGTGTTCGCAGATGCATAGGAAAAAGGAAAACGCAGACGCTCCGGGGAACGCTCGGAGCGACGGGAAAAAAGAGAATTGGGAGAGTGTAGAAAAAGATGCGCGGGATTTCTACCGCGGGAATCGTTTTGCGGAAAAGAAAGCGACGGTCCGCAATCTTCGTTACGCCTCCGTGACGTCCTTCTCCTTTCGGATGCGAAGGGCCCGGGCGCGAAGCTGCCCGCAGCCGCCGTCGACGTCCTGCGCTGCCGAGTCGCGGGCCGTCGCAATAATGCCGCGGGAACGAAGAAGCGAAACCAAAGCCTTCACCTGCTCGGGGTCGGGACGCGACCAGGGCGAACCTTCGACGGCGTTCACCGGAATGTAGTTCACCATGGCGTACTGCCCCGCCATGCGGCGGGCGAGTTCTTCGGCTTCTTCAAGCGAATCGTTGACGCCCGCGAGAAGCGTCCACTCGTACTGAACGGGATAGCCCGAATGCCGCGCCCAGAGAGCGGCCCGTTCCATGAGGGTGTTCACCGTCATGCGGCAGCCGCGGGGAAGCATTTTGCGGCGTTTCTCTTCGTCCACCGTATGCAGCGACACGGCAAGGGCCGGCCGCACGTCGGACGCAAAGAGCGCGTCAAAGAGTCGCTCGTCCCCCACAGTCGAGAGGACGAGATTTTTGTGTCCGAAGTCTCCGTACTCGGCGAGGAAAGAGAGGCCCGAAAGGACGTTTCGCAGATTGTGCGAGGGTTCGCCCATCCCCATGAAGACGACCTTTTTCGTCTCAGGACGGCTCGCTCGAGCGAGCACCGCCTGCGCGACGATTTCCGCGTCGGAGAGCTGCCGAACGAGGCCGCTCTTTCCCGTCATGCAGAAAACGCACCCGACGGCGCAGCCGATTTGAGTCGAAATGCAGACGCCTTCGCGCGGAAGCAGAACCGACTCCACCCACTCGCCGTCGGAAAGCTCCAGAAGGAGCCGTTCCCCGGATGCGCCGGGGTGGTTCGAGACCATGCGGACGAGCGACGTCCAGAATGCCCGCACCTGCGGCAAAGCCGTACGGAGACGCTTCGGAAGCCGTTCGTCCTCGACGGTCGGCCAGGGGGCGCGTCCGAGGAGCGCCCGAGCAATCTTGCGGATGTGTTCGGGTTTGGCTCCGAGCGAACGGAGGGACTCGAGCCAGTCGTCGAGCGTGGGAATCGTCGGCATGGGAAACGGGATCGTCGAGGAGTTGCGGGCAAAGACCGCATTCTACCCAAAGGGGCCCCTTCACCGCTCGATTTGAAGCTTGCGCGTGAGCGTATTGCGCCCTATCCCGAGAAGCGTCGCCGCTTCGCCGCGCCGTCCCCTGGTGTGTTCGAGCGCCGCCCGAAAGAGCATCTGCTCGACCTCGGTCACCAAGCGGTCGTAGGGGTGCGACTCGCCCGAACGAAGGGCGTCGCGAATTTCCCGACGTAACCCGGAGCGCCAGTCGACACCCTTTTCCTCCGGTTCCCCCGCCTCTTCCAAAACGGGAGAGAACACTTCTCCTTCCCGCACCTCTTCGGGGAGATCTTCCGGGCGGATGAGCTTCGAAGGCGCCATAACGAGAAGCCAACGGCAGACGTTTTCGAGTTGCCGGACGTTTCCGGGGAAGGGAAACTTTTCGAGCACCGCGAGCGCTTCATCCGACAAGGTCTTTTCTTCCACTCCGAGTTCCGCGGCGCGCTCCTTTAAGAAATACCGCGCCAAGGGGCCGATGTCGGCGACGCGACACCGCAGCGGCGGAAGACGCAGACGAATCACGTTCAGACGGTGGTAGAGGTCTTCTCGGAAAAGCCCTTCCTTTACGCGGCACTCTAGCGCCTGGTTCGTCGCGGCGATCACGCGTACGTCCGCACGGATCGGTTCGTGGCCGCCCACGCGGTAGTAGGTGCCGCTGCTTAAGACTCGAAGAAGGCGCGTTTGGAGTTCCATCGGCATGTCGCCAATTTCGTCCAAAAAGAGCGTCCCGCCGCGGGCTTCGCCGAAGCGCCCTTCGCGTCTCGCGAGCGCTCCCGTAAAGGCCCCCTTTTCGTGTCCGAAGAGTTCACTCTCCAAGAGTTCCTTCGGAATCGCCGCCATGTTGACGGCGACGTAGGGAGCGTTCTTTCGGGGACTGTGCTGCCAGATGGAGCGCGCGACGACTTCCTTCCCCGTCCCGGATTCGCCGGTGATCAAGACGGTGACGGAACTCTGCGAAAGGCGTCCGATCGCGCGGAAGATTTCCTGCATCGACTCGGCCTGCCCGATAAGGGCGAAGGGATCGTGCACAACTTTGGTGCCGACCGTGCTCGAGCGCTCCGCGCTCGCCTTTCGGGCGCGGTCGATCACTTCGACCGCCTTCACTACGTCAAAGGGCTTGGCGAGATATTCAAAGGCCCCGCCCTTAAAAGACGCCACGGCGCTCTCGACGTCGGAATAGGCCGTCATGATGATGACGGGCAACGTCGGCTGCCGGCGTTTCACTTCCTCGAGAAGACTCGTTCCGTCCATGCCGGGCATGCGGATGTCGCTCACCAAAACGTCGGGGCGCTCTTCGCGGAGCGCTGCGAGGACGTCCTCGGCGCGCTCAAAGGCGCGCGAAGGAATTCCCGCGCGCTCCAGCGCCTTGCGAAGCACAAAACGGATCGACCGGTCGTCGTCCACCACCCAAACCATACCTTCCGTCATCACTCTCTCCCAAATCCCGCATCAAAACGGCAGCAGCACGCGAAAGACCGTGCGCCCGGGTTCGCTTTCCACATCTATGGCGCCGCCCGCCTCCCTGACGAAGGCGTCGGCAATGCTGAGTCCCAGCCCGCTTCCCTCGGGGCGACCCGTCACCAAGGGGTAAAAGAGCCTCTCCCGAAGCGTCTCGGGAATCCCGGGGCCCGTGTCTTCAATGAAGACGGCAAGCGCCCGTCTCACCCGACGATTTCGAACGAATTCGTCGCGCACGATGCGGGTGCGAAGCGTTAGGCGTCCCTCGGGAGTGTTGCCCATCGCTTCGGCCGCGTTTCGCGCGATGTTGAGAAAGACTTGTGTCAGCCGTCCCTTGTCCCCCGTCACGTCGGGTGCGGAGACGTCGTAGTCCCGCACCACCGTGATCGACGGAAATTCGTGCTCGATCAGGCTTCGCACGTGCTCGAGCAAGGCCGAAACGTTGCAGGGCTCCTTCTCGTTCGGACGCCGATAGGGCGCGAGAAAACGATCGACCAGGGCCTGCAGGCGGTCCGCCTCTTCGCGGATGATCGCGGCGCACTCACGGTCGTCGTCGTTCGTGAGCGCGCCTTCGAGGAGCTGCGCCGCACCTCGGATGCCGCCCAGAGGATTTTTGATCTCATGCGCGAGGTTGCGAAGAAGATCGCGCGCCGCGGCGCTCGCTTCCGCCACGGCCGCTTCCCGCTCGACGCGGATCGTTTCGCCCACGTCGAGCGCTTCGAGAAAGTAGCCGCCCGTCTCTTCCCTGCGAAGTGAAAGCCAGGCCTTTTTCTCCTCACCCGGACCGGGCACGAGACGGGTCGTGAGTTCCACGCGGGCGTGCTCGGAAAAGAGCCGTTCGAACCCCGTCATGTCCGGAAAATAACGCGTGAGGGATTCTCCCGCCGCAACGCGGCTCGAGGCCCCGAGGAGCATTTCAAGCGCGGGATTGAGCGAGACGAAACGTCCCGTCCCGTCGAGCCGCCCGAGCCCCGTCGCGCTCTCCGCCCACAGCGTTTCGGGCGGCACCGTTTTTTCCACGGCCGTCGTCACTTCGCACCCTTTGGAAAAAAACGGGGCCCGAAGGCCCCGCGATTCATCGATCAGATCGAGAAGTAGAGGTCGAAGTCGACCGCCGTCACGGCCATGCGTTCACGCTGGACGTCCTTCATCTTGAGTTCGATGTAGCTGTCGATGAATTCGTCCGAGAAGACGCCGCCGCGGGTAAGGAACTCACGGTCCTCGTCGAGCGCCATGAGGGCGTCGTAGAGAGAAGGCGCCACGGTCGGGATCTTGGCGTTTTCTTCGGGCGGCAGATCGTAGAGATTCTTGTCGGCCGCTTCGCCCGGATGGATCTTGTTCTGAATCCCGTCGAGGCCCGCCATGAGCATGGCGGCAAAGCCGAGGTAGGGATTGCAGAGGGGATCCGGGAAGCGCACTTCGACGCGGCGCGCCTTCGGGTTCGTCACGTGCGGAATGCGGATCGACGCCGAACGGTTGCAGGCGGAGTAGGCGAGCTTCACCGGCGCTTCAAAGCCCGGAACGAGGCGCTTGTAGGAGTTCGTGCCCGGGTTCGTGATGGCGTTGAGCGCGCGGGCGTGCTTGATGATGCCGCCGATGTAGTAGAGCGCCATGTCGGAGAGACCCGAGTAGCCGTTCCCCGAGAAGAGGTTCTGACCGTCCTTCCAAATCGACTGATGCACGTGCATGCCCGAGCCGTTGTCGCCTTCGACGGGCTTGGGCATGAAGGTGGCGGTCTTGCCGAAGGCGGCGGCGACGTTCCAGACCGTGTACTTCACGATCTGCGTCCAGTCGGCGCGCTCGACCAGGGTCGAGAACTTCGTGCCGATTTCACACTGACCGGCGCAGCCCACTTCGTGGTGATGAATTTCCACGGGCACGCCCTGCTGCTCGATCAGGGTGCACATTTCGGAGCGGATGTCGGCAAAGCTGTCGACGGGGGAGACCGGGAAGTAGCCGCCCTTCACGCGGTTGCGGTGACCGAGATTGCCGCCTTCGAGGTCGAGACCCGACGACCAGGGCGCCTCTTCGGAATCGATCTTGTAGAAGCTCTCGCCCGGGGCATGCTTCCAGCGAATTGCGTCGAAAATGAAGAATTCGGGTTCGGGACCGAAATACGCGGCGTCGCCGATCCCGGTGCTCTTCAGATAGGCTTCGGCGCGCTTTGCGATCGAACGCGGGTCGCGGGCATAGCCCTTTCCGGTCGAGGGCTCCAACACGTCGCAGGTGAAGATGATCGTGTTCACTTCACGGAAGGGGTCCATGCGCGCGCTCGAGGGATCGGGCAGAAGAAGCATGTCGGACGCTTCGATGCCGCGCCACCCCGCAAAGGACGAGCCGTCAAAGGGCTGTCCGAGTTCAAACGTGTCCTCGTCGATGCGCGAGGCGGGAACCGTAAGGTGCATTTCCTTGCCGGCAATGTCGGTGAAACGAAGTTCGACGTACTTGACGTCGTTGTCCTTGAGCATCTGCAGTGCGTCCGCAGCGGTCGTCATGATGTGTTCTCCTAAAGACGGATTGACGCGGTCCCGTCACCGTGACGGGTCGTACCCCATTTCAAGCAAACGCCGTGCCAAAAATGCGGTACGAACCGCTTCTTCTCAAGGAGGGGTGCGCCGCCAAGCGAAGCGTTCTCCCCTGAGAAAAAGAGGCCGCGGGAAAGTCTTGTCATTATGCCTCGTTTCGGTGCGAAGCCTGCACCAAGCGCACCGTCTTTTTGCAGAATGAAAGACAACCGAAGAAATTTCGTCTCAGAGGAAGGCTTCCTGCACGCTCGAGAGAAAGGCGAAGCCCCGGGGACTCGTGCCGATGCGGTCGGCCTCGGTCGTCCAGAGTCCCTCGTCGCTAAGTTGCGCCACCCTTTCAGCGATCACGTCGTCGGAGAGCCCCGTACGCTCCGTCCACAAGCGTTTCGGAACCCCCGCCGTCAAACGGAGCGCATTCAGCATGAATTCGAAAGGAAGCTCCTCGGCCGTGACGCGGCGGTTTTCCTCATAAGGCGCAACGCCTTCTTCGACGGCGCGCATATAGCGCTCGGGATTGGCAAAGCGCGCCGCACGAAAGATGCCGCTCTCCGTCGTCACCTTTGCGTGCGCACCGGCACCAATCGCCAAATAGTCGCCGAAAGTCCAGTAATTGAGATTATGTCGACATATTTCGTCCGACTTGGCGTAGCTTGAGACTTCATAGCGGACAAACCCCGCCCGGGCCAGGAGACTCACGACCGCCTCCTGCAGGTCGGCGGCGAGGTCTTCGTCGGGCAATCCTTCGGGCACCCTCTTGGCGAAGGCCGTCCCCGATTCGATCGTGAGCTGATAGCAAGAAACGTGCGTCGTCTTCGAGTCGACGAGCGCCGCGACTTCGTCGCGAAGCCGCTCGACCGTCTCAAAGGGAAGCCCGAACATCAGGTCCGCGTTCACGCGCGGAAAGATGCGAACCGCCTTTTCGAGCGCACGGATCGCCGCCGCCCGATCGTGAATGCGGCCGAGCCGTTTGAGCGATGCGTCGTCAAAACTCTGAATCCCGAGCGACAGGCGATTGACGCCCGCCTCGGCATAGGCCTCGAACTTCGCCTCGTCGGCCGTTCCGGGGTTCGCTTCCATCGAAATTTCCGCGTCGGACGCAACGCAGACGCGTCGGCGAATGCCGTCAAGAAGCGCCTTGAAGCCTTCCGCACTCATGAGGGACGGCGTCCCGCCCCCGAAGTAGATGGTCCGGATTTCCCGGCCGCCCGCCAAATGCGCTTCCCGTTCGAGTTCCTGAAGAAGCGCCTCGACGTAGCGCGTCTCGGGAACCGTCCCCGAGGCGTGCGAATTGAAGTCGCAGTAAGGACACTTTCGCACGCACCAGGGCCAGTGCACGTAGAGCGAGAGAGGAATCTCCTTGGGATTCAACGTCACGCCCAACCCCAACGCTTGGCAAGGAGGGCCGCCATTTCACGCAGCGCGGCGCCGCGGTGGCTCAGACGGTTCTTTTCTTCCGCCGAGAGCGAAGCCGCGGTCTTGCCGCAGGCGGGCACGTAAAAGTACGGGTCATAGCCGAAACCGCCTTCGCCTTCGGGCGTCTCCTGAATTTCTCCCTCCCAGAAGCCGTAGGCGACCAAGGGTTCAGGGTCGTCGGGATGACGAACCGCCACCAAAACGCAGGTGTAGTGCGCCCTGCGGTCGGTCTTGCCCTTGAGTTTTTCGATGAGAAGACGGTTGTTCGCGGCGTCGCTCTTAGGTTCGCCCGCAAATCGGGCGGAATGGACGCCCGGGAGTCCCCCGAGCGCATCCACGCACACGCCCGAATCGTCCGCCATGGAGGGCAGTCCCGTTTCCCGGGCGGCGTGACGGGCCTTCGCAAGACAGTTTTCGATGAAAGTTTCAAAGGGTTCGGCACACTCCGATACGCCCAATTCCCCCTGCGGCAGGACCGTCACCCCCATGGGCGCAAACATTGCGCGAAATTCCCGAAGTTTTCCCGCGTTGTTCGACGCGAGCACGAGTTTCTTTTCCGCCATCACTTTTCCTCTTCAAAGACCGACCGCTGCGCGGCCTGAATTTCTTCATTCCCTTTACGGGCAAGACGCAACAACTCCGTCAGTTCCGCTTCGGTAAAGGGCTCGCCTTCGGCCGTCCCCTGAATTTCCACGAAACCGCCTTCGCCCGTCATGACGACGTTCATGTCGGTGCCGCAACCGCTGTCTTCAACGTAGTTGAGGTCGAGCACGGGACGCCCGTCGACGACGCCCACCGAAATGGCGCTCACCTGCGTGCGGATCGGGTCGTTGGCGATCATGCCCTTTTCGAGCATCACGTTCACGGCGTCGCGAAGCGCCACCCAGGCGCCCGCGATCGAGGCGCAGCGCGTGCCGCCGTCGGCCTGCAAGACGTCGCAGTCCAGCTGAATCGTGTATTCGCCAAGGAGCTTGCGGTCGACCACGGCGCGAAGCGACCGTCCGATCAGGCGCTGAATTTCCTGCGTGCGCCCCGACTGCTTGCCGCGGGCCGCTTCACGGTCCGTGCGCGTACCCGTCGATCGGGGCAGAAGTCCGTACTCGGCCGTGACCCAGCCTTCGCCTCGGCCCTGCAGAAATTTCGGCACGCCCGCCGACACGGAGGCGGTACAGAGGACCTTCGTGTCGCCCGCGCACACGAGAACGCTCCCTTCGGCGTATTTCGTGTAGTGGCGAAGGAAGGTGATCGGACGCTTTTCGTCCGCGCGACGGCCGTCGCGACGCAATGTTTCACTCATGGGAATTCCTTTGTTCGATGGATTTCAGTGTGCCGACATTGTAGACGTTGCCCGCGGGGCTTTTTCCTTTCCGGACGCCCGAAACGGCCCCACTTCTCTTTTCCCGACGGTCGCACGCCCATTCGCGCTACAATTGCGCACCCCTTCGCGGAAAGCCATTTTTTCCGCCTTCACCAATGTGAATTCATACCGAAAGACATGCCCATGATTGCCAGCATGACCGGCTACGGCGTGGCGACGGGAAAGACCCCCGTCGGCATCGCCACGGTCGAATGCCGTTCCGTCAACAGCCGTTTTCTCGACCTCAACCTTCGCGTGTGCGAAGAACTCCGCTTTGTCGAACCCCTCCTTCGCGAAGCCCTGCAAAAGCGCCTGACGCGCGGCAAGGTGGAAGTGCGCGTGACGCTTCGCGCCGACGAAGCCTCGGCCCCGACGGCGCTTCACGACGACGTACTCTCGCGCATCCTTGCGCTGCAGACGACGATTCTCAAGGCCGCCCCCGATGCGAAGCCCCTTTCCGTTGCGGAAATTCTGGCGCTTCCCGGCGTTGCGGCCCAGCCCGAAGCCTCGGAGGACGAAGTCCGTGCCGCGGTCGTCGAACTCTTTGAGCGGGCCTTTGCGGACTTTCTCGCCGCCCGCACGCGAGAAGGCGAATCGCTCAAGCACGTTTTCCTCAAGAACTGCGAAAACATCCTCGAAATCGTCGGGGACGTCGAAAAGCGCATGCCCGAGATTCACGAACATCTACGAACGAAACTCCAGGAACGCCTCGAAACAGCGCTCTCGGAGGCGCTCACCGAAAAGAGCACGCTCTCGCGCGAAGAAGTCTCCGACCGCATTCGTCAGGAAGTGACGCTCTATGCCCTGCGCATGGACGTCTCGGAAGAAATCAACCGTCTTCGCACGCACGTGCGGGAAGTTCGCGCGACGCTCGACAAAGGCGGCGTGGTCGGCCGGCGGCTCGACTTCATGACGCAGGAAATGAACCGCGAAGCCAACACGCTCGGCTCCAAGGCGGCTGCGATCGAGATGACGCAGGCCTCGATTGCGCTCAAGCTCAACATCGATCAGATGCGCGAGCAGCTCCAGAACCTCGAATGATCTTCGAACGACATCGGAGGAACCCAACATGTCCGAAACCCAACAGTACTCGGGCCGACTCTTTCTCGTGACGGCTCCGTCCGGTGCGGGGAAGTCCTCGCTCGTGAACGCCCTTCTCCAACTTGAACCCGCCATCAAGCTCTCCATTTCGCACACGACGCGCGCCCCGCGTCCGGGCGAAGAAAACGGCCGCGAATATCACTTCGTGACCGTCGAAGAGTTCGAAGCGATGAAGGCCCGCGGCGACTTTCTCGAGTCCGCTCTCGTACACGGCAATTACTACGGCACGAGCCGCGTGTGGATTGAAGAACAGATGAAGGCGGGCAACGACGTGCTTCTCGAAATCGACTGGCAGGGGGCGCGCCAGGTTCGCGAACGCTTTGCCGGCACCGTCGGGATCTTCATTCTGCCTCCCTCCATCGAAGCGCTCGAGTGGCGTCTGCACCACCGCGGCACGGATTCCGAACAGACCATCACGCGCCGGCTTCTCGGCGCCGGGGCCGAAATGGCCCATGCGCCCGAATTTGAGTACGTTATAATCAACGAAGATTTTGACGCGGCCCTCGCGCAAATGCGCGCCGTCGTCATTGCCAGTCGACTTGCCTACGGCCAGCAGGCCGTCCGCCATCGCGACACGCTCGCGGCGCTCGGCGTTCCGGTCTGAGTGAAATACTGTTCGACTCCCCCCACTTACTTCGAATAAGATAGGAATTTCATGGCTCGCATTACTGTTGAAGACTGCCTCAAGAAGATCCCCAACCGCTTCCAGATGGTCCTGACGGCCGCCTACCGCGCCCGTCAGATTTCTCAGGGTTACGCCCCGAAGGTGGACTGCAAGGACAAACCCGCCGTGATCGCTCTGCGCGAAGTGGCGCAGGGTGAGGTCGGCGTCGAACTCCTCAAGCGGATTCACTGAGCGTTCGCCCATACGGCTTGAATTTCGGCCAGACGGAAGTGCGTTGAGAACTTCCCCGTCTGGCCGTTTGTTTTTTCCGGCCCGACGGATGCTCTTTGGCATCATGCGGCCGCCAAACCGAAACAAAAATAATGATCGCACGGGTCAAGACCCTGCGACCCGTTCTTTCCACGGAAAGGACCATCCCCTCAAGGAAGGCTTTTATGACTCAGCCTCAGGACAAATTTTCCGAAGATCTCTATGCGACACGGGACGATTCCGCGCCGACAACCGCAGCGCCGGCTACGGCGCCTCGCACGATCCCACGTTTTGATCCGAAGGCCTTCCTGCGCCGCACCTTCGTGGAGCCTCCGACCTCAAACGAGATGCCCGACGCCGACTTGCCGCTCTTTACGGCCAAGCCCGTCGCAACCCTCGCGACGGCGAGCGACCTGATCGAGCGCTGCAAGCAGTACATGTCGGAAGCCGAAGTCGCCAAGGTCCGCGAAGCGTACCGCTACGCCGACAGCGCGCATCTCGGACAATTCCGCAAATCGGGCGAACCCTACATCACGCACCCGATCGCAGTCGCGACGATTCTCGCCTCCTGGAAGCTCGACGCCCCCACGATTCAGGCGGGGCTCATGCACGACGTCCTCGAAGACACGCCTTTAAGCAAGCAGGAGATGGCCGAGCGCTTCGGCATTCAGGTGGCGGAACTCGTAGACGGCGTATCGAAACTCGACAAACTTCGCTTTGCCTCCAACGAAATCGCCCAGGCCGAGAGTTTTCGCAAAATGCTTCTCGCCATGGCGCGGGACGTTCGGGTGATTCTCGTGAAGCTTGCCGACCGTCTCCACAACATGAGGACGTTGGGCGTGATGCGTCCCGAAAAACGCGCCCGCATCGGGAAGGAAACGCTCGACATCTACGTTCCGATCGCGCACCGGCTCGGTCTCAACAAGGTGTTCCGCGAACTTCAGGAACTCTCCTTTGCGAACCGCTATCCCTTCCGCTATCGGGTTCTCTACGAAAACATTCTTCTGCGGCGCAACAACCGCCGCGCCATCCTTGAAAAAATCCTGGCCGAAACGAAGGAAATCCTCCCCAAGTTCGGCATCCGTGCCCGCGTGATCGGCCGCGACAAGACGATCTACGGCATCTACAACAAGATGCGCGAAAATCACCAGTCCTTCTCCGAAGCGCTCGACATATACGGCTTCCGCGTGATCGTTCGCACGAAGGAAGACTGCTACCGGACGCTCGGCGCCCTTCATGCGCTCTACAAGCCCGTGCATCACCGCTTCAAGGACTTCATTGCGATCCCGAAGACAAACGGCTATCAGAGCCTGCACACGACCGTGATCGGCCCTTCCGGAACGCCCATTGAGTACCAGATCCGTACGGAAGAAATGCACCGCGTCAACGAAGACGGCATCCTCACGCACTGGCTCTACCATCAGGACGCCTACTCGTCCGACATGCAGGCGCGCACCACGGCGTGGCTGCAGAGCCTCCTCGAAATTCAGCGCACGAGTCAGGACAGCACGGAATTCCTCGACAACATCAAGGTCGACCTCTTCCCCGACCGCGTCTACGTCTTTACGCCGAAGGGACGCATCGTGTCGCTTCCGCGCGGCTCGAGCCCGATCGACTTTGCCTACCAGATTCATACGGACGTGGGGAACCACGCCGAGTCCGCGAAGATCAACGGGGAACCGCGTCCGCTTGAAACAACGCTCCAAAACGGCGACATCGTCGAAATCGTGACGAATCCGAACGCCGGTCCCTCGCCCGCGTGGCTCGACTACGTCCATTCGGGTCGCGCCCGCGCCGAAGTGCGGCAGTTCCTTCGCAATTGCCAATTTGAAGACGCCGTGCGGCTCGGCCGCATCGCGTTGGAAGAGGCCGCCAAGGAAAACAACGTTCGTCTCGATGAAATCCCCGAAGCCGTCTGGCGCAGCTTCACGAAGAAGGAAGTGAACGCGGAAAGCCTCGCGTCGCTTTACGCCAACATCGGGCTCGGCAAGGAACTCCCCGCCACGATGCTGCGCCGCCTTGTGAACTACGCGCAGAGCAACAAGGCCGTGGAGGCCGAAAAGGAACTCCCGCCCGTACAGATCAAGGGGAATCAGGGCGCGGCCGTGCAGCTCTCCACTTGCTGCCACCCGATTCCGGGCGACAGAATCACGGGCTTTACGCGTCCAGGCCACGGTTTGAGCGTCCACCGTGCGGACTGCCCGCATGCGCTCCACGGTCAGTCGGCCGACGCGAAGCGCTGGATGACGGTCGAATGGGGGGAAACGCGGCCGGGCGCCATGTTCTCGGTTCCGATCGACATCCGCGTCGCGGACCTGCACACGGCCCTCGCGCAGATCACGGCTGCAGTCGCGCAGTCGAACTCTTCGATCGTGGGCGTCTCCATGACGGAAGAGGACGATCCCGAGAAACTGGTTCGGCTTACGATTCTCGTTCGCGACAAGGGCCACCTCATGCACGTCATGCGCACGATCGGACAGCGACCCGTCGTCATCAAGGTGAAGCGAGTGTTGGAATCGGGTCTTCCGCCCAAGAAAAAGAAGGCCTGACCAACAAGGACTGCCGACGCCCCGGCAGTCCCTGTCAAGGCAACACCCTCACAAAGCACGAAGTCGTCCGACGCAAACCGGACGACTTCGTTTTGTCGAGAGATTGTAGAAGGGAAACTCCCGCCTCTCTCAATAGGGCTGCTCGTTGGTGTAAGTGACTTCAAGAATTTCTAGCGTTTCAACGCCCGCCGGGTGCGTCACCGTCGCGGGTGTGGGAAGCTTCACTTCGTCCCCTTCGCGGGCCTTGAGAAAGACGCGCGCGATCGGACTGATCCAACTCACGTCGCCGTGAGAGGCATCGGCCTCGTCGATCCCGACGATGCGGATCTTGTGTTCGTTGCCGCTCGGGTCCGCGTAGAGCACCGTAGCGCCGAAGAAGATCTGGTCTGTTGCGGGTCTTGCGGCGGGATCCACCACTTCGGCCGACTCGATGCGCTTGTTCAGAAAACGGATGCGCCGATCAATCTCACGCAGGCGTCGTTTACCGTACTGATAATCGCCGTTTTCACTGCGGTCGCCGTTGCTCGCCGCCCAACTCACGACATTCACCATTTCCGGGCGCTCCACGTTGACGAGATGCTCACGCTCGTCGAGAAGCCGGCGGTAGCAGGCGGGCGTCATGTAGTTCTTGGTGTTGGCGGGCAGTTTGGGAAGAGAGACTTCATCGTCGTCTTCGGCCATGAGAAAACTCCTTTCAATGGGATTCGGCTATTGTAGCGGCTCGCACTCCCTCCGAACGGACAGAATTTCACGCCACAGTTTCATGTCGTCCGTCTCGAATTTGCCACGGCGCACGACAAAGGAAAGACGCCGAGAAAAATGCTCCGGTACGTTCAACGCACAAAGTTTTCCTCCAAAGTGCGGATCCGAAAGGACGCCTTCCGAAACAAGCGACACACCGAGTCCCGACGCTACGGCCCGCAACAGGGTGTCGTGATGATTGAGTACCAAGACGGAGAGATCGTGCCCGAGCTTTTCCCGGAGGTGCGATTCGAAGTAGAGACGACTTCCAGATCCCGGCTCCCGCAACACCCAGTCGACCTCGCGCAACTCCTCCCAAGAGACCGTTCGGTCATGCAGGGGATGATCAACCGCCGCCACGATGAAGAGGCGTTCTTCGCGCCAAAGCGTCACGTCCATGTCGGGATCCGTCACGAGGCCTTCGACCAAGGCGAGGTCGAGTTTGTAGTCGGCAAGCGACCGAATCATGTCGTCGGTGTTCCCGATGAGAACTTTTGGGAAGCGCCCGCTGCGGCGCCGAAATTCCGAGAGTGACGGCATGAGGTAATGCGCCGCCACGCTTTCGGTTACACCCAAGCGCAGGGGGTCCGAGGGCGTTTTGCCGAAAATTTGCGGGAGATGCTTGGCTCGAGAAAGAAGGTCGTCCGCCAAGGGGAGAAGTTTTCTCCCCGCATCGTTTAGGCGGAGTCGCCCTCCTAGGCGCTCAAAGAGCGAAGCGCCCATTCGTGTTTCCAACTCCGTCAGGCTTTGCGAGACGGAGCTCTTGCTCATCAACAGACGCTCGGCCGCCTCGGAGAGAGAGGCATCGCGCGCCACTTCCGTGAAGACGAGCAGTTGTTTGAGAGAAACGGGTCTTTCCATTGTGAACTTATGAACAAAGAAAGAAATTCGTTCGATTTTACCGAACGAAAACAAATTGATAAATACACGGCTTGGCTCAGTTTTTCCTGAAGACACCTCACTACAATGGCGATCTTTTCTTTTTGAACCGTCAGAGGTTGGTCATGCGCCTTTTTCACCGACGTTTCCGTTCTCTTCCGACCCCCATGGCGGGACTCGCCCTTGGCGTGGCCAGTCTCGGTTGGTGCCTGGAAAACGCTCTTCCGCTTCACGGCTACGGACAGATTGTCGGGGCCGTCATAGCCTCGTGCCTCCTCGGGCTTCTCGTTGTGCGCTTCATCTGTCATTTCGATACGCTTTGGGCGGATTTGAAGCACCCAGTCGTGGGAAGCATCGTGCCTACCTTTGCGATGGCGCTCATGGTGATTTCCAAAGCACTTGGCATGGCTCTGCCCGACTTTTCCGTTGGTCTCTGGTGTTTTGCCGTCGCCGGACATTTGTGCGCCCTCGCCGTCTTTGCCTTTCATCGTCTGAGAGATCCGAACATGGCGCAGATGGTGCCGAGCTGGTTCATCCCGCCCGTCGGCATCATCGTGGCGGACGTGACCTTCCCGGGCATACCGGAGCTTCTCCCCTTCGCGCTCGTGCTGTTGGCGATTGGGATGATCTCCTACGCCATCCTGTTGCCGCTCATGCTCTACCGTCTCATCTTCATGACGGAAGTGCCCAACGCCGCCAAACCCACGATCGCCATCATGGCGGCGCCGGCTAGCCTCTCCCTTGCGGGCTATCTCACGGTGGTGCCGGAGCCAAATTTGCTCCTTTGCGCGATTCTTCTGGGGATCGCCGTTCTCATGACGATTGCCATCTATTTCGCCTTTTGGAACCTTCTGCGTCTACAGTTCTCACCAGGCTACGCAGCCTTCACTTTTCCCATGGCTATCGGAGCTACAGCTCTCTATAAATCGTCTGCCCTCGTGGCGAAACTTCCGGGCGGCGTAGAGTACGCCATGCAACTACGTATCTTTGCTACAATTGAACTTGCAATTGCATGTTTTGTGATTTTTTACGTGCTTATTTTATACTTAAAAAACCTAAAACTTTTTCTAAGCTCTTAACCCCTCACAAAAAAAACAAATGAATCACCTTTTTTACTGGTATGGTCAAAAAAATGTGGGCGACGAATTATCTCTATACCTAACGGAAAAAATTTCACATAAAAAATTCATAGCTTCTTCCCCACCATTCAATCAAACCACGCTCTCGGCAATAGGTTCTTTACTAACTCACAAGATCCTTTGCCCAAATCTTGTCGTCTGGGGGACAGGATCTCTGACAGAGGCACATTTATCACCAAACCCTCTTAAAATATTTCCTCTTACACATCTCCTGAAAGAAATAAAGAGGTGCCTCCTGTCTCACCAACCAGACATAAGAGCCGTCCGAGGCCCAAAAACAAGAGAATTGCTCAACAATATTGGAGTTAAATGCCCGCCGGTATATGGAGACCCCGCTCTTCTCATGCCTTTATTTTATCAACCAAAACAACTAGAACACAAATACCGCTCCGGTATAATTTTACATCACTCCCAAAACAACATAATCAAATCAGAAATCTTTGATTCTCTTGGCATCAGATTTATCTCAACCGAACGAGAAGGAAACAACGAAATCGAAGACTTTATTGATGAAATTTGTTCCTGCGAAATCATTTTCTCCTCTTCTCTGCACGGAATTATTCTCGCACAATCCTATGGAATTCCAACCCAATGGATTCATATAACAGACCACCCCATCAAAAACAATAGTAGACACAAATTCCACGACTATTTTCTGGGAGCCGAACAAATTATTCAGGAGCCCGTACGCTTACCCTTGACACTATCCGCTTTAACCTCCCTAGTTCGGACTACGCATCCAGTTAAAATCCTTCCTTTCCACAATAGAGATAAATTATTAGACTCATTTCCATTTGATATCATTGTCTAAAGGCCTAAATTAGGATCAAGACGACCACAACCTGTAATTATTAATTCGATCATTATTTGGTTTACATTAAGCGCACAACTTTTCTTGCACATACTGGACGTCTTCCAAGAGAAAACATGCTTGCACACGCCACGTTTCCCGTCGGCATCGTTCCTTGCGAGGTTATGGGGATCCTCAGGGCGATCGCAGATTTCAGGGAGATCTGATCGGATCAGCTTTGCAAAAAGGTGCCTTTTTGAACCTCTACAGATCGCCCTCACAGCATCCTTCTCAGCCTAATTCCTCCGCCTCCTTGTAGCGGAAAATTTTTTCCAACCATTCCAAACCGTCCTCAAAAGTTACGCCCACCTCGTTGCTGAGCTGCTTTTCGGAACGAGGCTCTTTCAGGTTCCGCTCTTCCTGATCGATTTTCCGAAGCGTCACAAGCAGATTGTGGCCGAGCTTGGCGAGCGTCTCGCGTGTTCTCAGATATTCCGGATACATGCACTGCATCTGGTCCTGGCGCCAAATGGCATCCACTGTCCAGTGGAAGCTCTCAACCCCCCAGTGAGAGCGCACGCATGTCGCCAGCCATTCCGTGATGCTCCCGTCTCCGTAAGGATGACAGGTGACGAAATAGCGGATATCTTCGCCGCTACCCCATTCGCCGGCCCCGTTGGTACGGAAGGAGTACGTCTTGGCTTTGATGAGGCAGCCTTCCTCAAGTCCGGGCCATTTTTCGAGGATCTCCCGCGACAGGCCCGACGCAGGCACAACTATGTAGCCGCGCCCATCATGTCGGCCGTGTTCCCACTTGAGTTTCAGAGCCTTTTCTAGCACCTCGTTGACTTCGACGGCCTTGTCGATTTCCGCCACAACGGCTTCGTAGAGCTTGGGTTGATTACCCTTGACGGCCAGCAAGTAAAAGCCGCCGGCGTTGACGATGCCGTGTGCGATCTCCGGCGTCGTATTGAGCGCGTCGAAAGTTACCGTAGCGCCTCGAATTTGGAAGTCCGACAGCAGATCCGGCGCGTATTTCGGCTCATGACTTTTCGTCGAAATCATAAGGTGTGACGAACACAATTTGCCGGCCGTAACATCGACGGCGTTGAGCATCATCATCCTGCGGTTGGTTTCGATATGACGGGGCGATCGGCAGCTCTGGCCGTCTACGGCAATGTGACGGCGCTCGCCGTTGTGCCACTTCGGCAGCCATTCGTAGAGATTTTTCATGAAGCCGCGCACGCTGTTTTCCGTGAGCGACATGTAGATGCGGCGCACGGTGTCATGAGAAATGGCTTCGAGCTTGTGCGACGGGAAAAGGCTTCGGAGCGTTTCCAGGTTGTTGTTCCAGTAGTTTGCAACCGAAGTGGCATCCGTCAACCCGCGACAAGCGCAGACAACCGCAACACTCAAGAAGAGCGAAACGGGAATCTTCTTGACCTGAACGGCATTCACCTCAAACTCGATGTCCTCCGTGAACAAGGACGCGACAAGCGTGGTGATATTGCGTCGAGCTTCCTGGCGCTTGGCAATGGCCTGCTGTCGTTTTTCAGGCTTGGGAGACTTCGTTTTGTCGGTTTCGTAAACCCACTCCGGCTCATCGTCCCAGATGATGCCAAGCAACTTGCTTGCTATGGGCGCGGCGTGCTTCTTGCCCGTGATGGGGTTGAGCTTGTTGTATTCGGCGCGCGCCAACAGTTGGCGGTACCCCTTTCCCGCATAACGCTGCGTCGACTTTCTGAAAGAAATTTTGGCACCGCCGGCTTTGGCTCGCTGCTCCTTCGTCAGTCGGAACTTCAGGTGGCTTTCGTTGATTTCTTCAACTCGGAAGAGTCGCTTCGCGGTGTGTTTTAGCATGGCTTAATATCCCCTATACGCCATTATATTGATTATAGGGGAGTCTGTAAAATAAAAAAATTTAGCCGAATCGTCTGGATTCGAAGAAATCCTTAGCTTCGGCTAGTCAAAAGAGCTGGGGAAATCTGCGATCGCCCTGAACATCGGGGCGGGAGCTCAGGCTTATTCATAAGCAGACAACATTTTATTCGCAAACCTTTCGCGAGAAGATCGTGAAGCAAACCTTCTAATAAAAAGGAAGCATCTCATCACCCTCGGCCCCCATGGGAACAAAAAAATTATTTCCATCCCCGGGGAAAATACCGAGAAATCACTACAAAAATGCTTAATTTTCTTATAATACTCACAAAAACAACTCCAGTTTTCTTTTAGTTTTTCGCACTCCCATGATCGAACAATCTCCTTTCGAAATTCTCTAATTATTTGAACCTTAACTTTCTCAGGAACCCCTGTCACGCCTTCATCCATCTTTCTCAACCAGTCAAGATAGAGGTCTAAACCAGAACAAATCGGGTACAATTCCCTATTCGAAAGGGAAGATTTTCGAATACGATAGTTATACCCGACATCAGAAAATGCAACACCTCTATCCATCCGAACAATTGTCCGAAAACGGTAGTCCACATCTTCTCCAATCGTTCTCTTTACGTCGAAACGTACACCATGAACAAACTTGGTGCTAAATGCCACATTATTAAGAAAGTAGGCTCCAGCAGGAGAAACGCTCGACAGAGAATGAAAAAGAAGACCAAACTCCAAAAGATCATCCCCAATCAGTAATAATGGAGGATGCATTATCTTTTTCTTTAAACCTCGAATCCCCCTTTTATCAAACTTCACATACCCAACCGTAACAAACTGGGCTTTATATTTAACTACTCCATACGCATAAAGATGAAGGAAGTTCGGATTAACAATATCATCTGAATCACAAAACGAGACAAGCTGAAATTCTCCGCTTTTCTCTATCTGCTCAAGAGCAAAATTTCGCGCCGCTGAAACCCCACCATTCTCAATATGCCAAACCAAAAATCTCTTATCCTTGGCCGCATACTCATCAAGAATAACAGACGATCCATCTGTAGATCCATCATCAACAACAAAAACCTTAAAATTAGTATGTTTCTGCTGAATCAGAGAGTCAAGACATTCTCGTAAATAACTAGCCGTATTGTAGACGGGCAATACGATAGCTATTTTTATATCCTCCAACTCATGTCGATTGTCTAGATTTCCATGAAATTCCGATGATTCAGTCAACACAGCTTTATTTTTTGATTCCAAGTTATCTTTCTCAGAAAATTAGTTAATTAGCAAAAGAATCAATATAATAAAAAAGGTCTCAAAGAGTTACCCCTTTGAGACCTCAAAATTTTGTGGTGGAGAGGAGGAGGATCGAACTCCCGACCTCTGCATTGCGAACGCAGCGCTCTCCCAGCTGAGCTACCCCCCCACACCGAGGATCGAAGACTTACGTCTTCGTCAAACTGTAGGTGACGAAGTATGCCTGAACTTTTCGAAAAAAGCAAGGGATCTACTAAAAAAAGTTTGTCTCCGGCACGGGTAGAATGATCTTCAACCCGTTTTGGAGAACAAATCTGATGTCTTTCGCTCCCGTGCAAGTCCCCGCCCCAAAGGCGGAAAACCTTCCCGTTCTTGGCTTTTGGAAGGACGGCGACTCCCTTGTGCCAACGCAGGCCGCTACCGATGCCTGGTCAGCACCTCTCATTGAATCCTTGCGCTCGTCCGGACTCTTTCCCTCTCAGAAGGGAGAGATGCTTACGGTTCCTCCCTGCAGTGAGTGGCCCGTTGGATTGGTTCTTCTTCATCTTGGAAATCGTTCCGAGCGTACACCCGAAGGCATCGGTGCGTTGGTACGCACCACCGTGGCGAAACTTCGCAAGATGCCGTCCCTGCTTTTCGGAGCCTTCGACTGGTTTGGAGACAACCGAGACGAGGGGGCTCGACTGTTTTCCCAGAACGTCGTTCGCGCTCTGGCCCCCAAAGTGAATTACAAAAAGGACTTCGATACGCCGCAGTGCCCGGAGGTGCTTTGGCTCTCCGACACGGACGAATCGAAAGCCCTCGCCGAGGGAACCGCAATCGGCGCGGCCATCGTTGAAATGTGCCGTCTGACCGACACCCCGGCAAATCTCTGCACGCCAGCTTTTCTCTGTGATGCGGCCCGTGAAATCGGAACTGCTCGCGACAAAGTCTCCGTGACGATTCTCGAAAAATCCGAGCTCGAAGCGCTCGGCATGGGAGGACTTTTGGGCGTAGCCCAGGGCAGCGTCGTACCGCCCGCAATGATTGAGCTTCGCTACGACGGCGCCTCCTGCGGCGAATCCCCGGTTGTTCTCGTCGGAAAGGGAATCACCTTTGATGCCGGCGGCATTTCACTCAAGCCCGCCGCGAAGATGGGCGACATGATTTACGACATGTCAGGTGCGGCTTCGGTACTTGCGGTCGTACAAGCCGTTGCGGACCTTGATTTGCCCATCAATCTCGTCGCGATCGCGCCGGCCTGCGAAAATCTGCCGTCCGGCACGGCTCTGAAACCGGGCGACATCCTCACGACCTATTCCGGTCGCACGGTGGAAGTGCAGAACACGGACGCGGAAGGCCGCCTCATTCTCGCGGACGGCCTCACCAAGGCTCTCGAACACAAGCCGCAGCTCATCATCGACGTCGCGACGCTCACGGGCGCCTGCGTGGTGGCTCTGGGGAGCACCTACACGGGACTCTTCTCCAATCGTGACGATCTGGCCGAAAAGCTTCTCGATGCGGGCAAGAAGACCGGTGACTTGGCCTGGCGGATGCCTTTGCATTCGGACTACACCGAACTCATGCAGTCTTCCTACGCCGATCTCGTCAACGTCTCCGCCGTTCGCGGAGCGGGTGCCTCGACCGCGGCAGCCTTCTTGGAGACGTTTGTAGAAGAAACCCCTTGGGCGCATCTCGACATCGCCGGCACTGCCAATACGAGCGGCAAAGACCATGCGTCGACGGGACGTCCCGTTGCGTTGCTCGTGGAATTTCTGCGGGCATTTGCCGAATCGAAGAAGGATACGGAAACCGCCTCGGTATAATGGCCGTCATGCAGAAAGTCGACTTTCACTTCAACGTCCCCGACCGTTTGCGCTACGCCTGTGCCGTCGCGAAGACGGTTCTTCACCGCAAGCTTCGGCTTGCGGTGTGGACGTCCGACGCAAATCGTCTCGGAAGGCTGGACGCACTTCTTTGGAGTTACAGCGACCTCGCTTTCCTGCCGCATGTTGCTCCCGGACACCGTCTGGCACCCGACACGCCCATCTTGCTTTCCACGCGTCTGGAAGAACTCGAAGGCGACGTACTGCTTCTTCTTGACGACGCCCTGCCGCCCGAATGGCAGACCGCGTTCGAGCGCTTTCCGCGCATCATCGACGTCGTGAGTACGCAACCCGACGAGCTGCAGGCATCCCGTGCCCGCTACCGCGCCTACAAGGCGGCGGGCGTCGAGCTCGCCGCCTACGACCGTCGACAGTGACCGACCGTCGCCACACTTTGAGGAACTTTCATGGAACGCAAAGAACCCGTCATGGCCCCGAGCGTCTTGCCGCTCGAGGAACGCATTCCGCTCACCTGGCGTGAAGTGAACGAGCTTGCGAGCGTCAAATCCGCTGAAGAGCAACCGGAACCCGCTTCGGAAGCGCCCGTTGACAAACCAACCGTTAACGACTCCGTCGCCACAGCGGAAAATCGCTTGCTCACGGAAGAAGAGATCGCCGCTCTTTGCGACCACCTCACGCCCGTTCTCGAGAAAAGCATCCGCGATGCGCTCTCGCAAACGCTCGAAATGACGCTTCACAACGCGCTCATGCGGGTTCGCTCCGATCTGGACCGGTCGATCCAACCCATGGTTCGTCAGGCCCTCGAGCGGGAACTACGCGCCGAAATTCTCTCGCGCGCCCTCATGCGCAAAGGAGAGGCTCCTCAGTAACGTCCACGTTTTTTTCGTGCGAAAATACGAAAACCCACGGCACGCCCACTTGTTCGCGGGGCGTGCCGTTCTCATTTCCAAACATTACCTACTCAATCTTCCGATCATGACGCAGTCCAAAGATCAAGAACTCGCCAAGAGCTTCGAGCCCGCCGACATCGAAGCGCGTTGGTACCCGATTTGGGAAGAGCGCGGGTATTTCCGCGCCGGCACCGACACGTCGAAGCCGGGCTTTGCCATCCAGCTTCCCCCGCCCAACATCACGGGGATTCTTCACATGGGACACGCCTTCAATCAGACGGTGATGGACACGCTTACGCGTTTTCACCGCATGGACGGCTACAGCACCGTGTGGATTCCCGGCACCGACCATGCGGGCATCGCGACGCAGATTGTGGTGGAACGCAAGCTTGAAGCGCAGGGCATCGACAAGCGCGACATCGGTCGTGAAGCCTTCCTCGAGAAGATCTGGGAGTGGCAGAAGTTCTCTGGCGGCACCATTCTCTCGCAGATGCGTCGCTTGGGCGACAGCGTCGACTGGGAAAACACCTACTTCACGATGAATGAAAAGCTCTCCAAGGTCGTCGTCGACACCTTCGTGCAGCTCTACGAAGAAGGTCTCATCTACCGCGGCACTCGTCTCGTGAACTGGGACTGCAAACTCCAGTCGGCCGTGTCGGATCTGGAAGTGGAAAACAAGGAAGAGGAAGGTTTCCTCTGGGAAATCCGCTACCCCGGCGCCGACGGCTCCGAAGGCGTCGTCGTGGCGACGACGCGTCCGGAAACGCTCTTTGGAGACCAAGCCGTCGCCGTTCATCCCGAAGACGAACGCTACCAGCACTTGATCGGAAAGACGCTGAAGCTTCCGCTCACCGACCGTGAAATTCCCGTGATCGCCGACGAATATGTCGACCGCGAATTCGGTTCGGGCTGCGTGAAGATCACGCCGGCGCACGACTTCAACGACTTTGAAGTCGGCCGTCGTCACAACCTCGCCATGCTGAACGTTCTCACGAAGACCGCCCGCATGAACGACAACGTCCCCGAAAAGTACCGCGGCATGGACCGCTACGAATGCCGCGAAGCGACGCTCGCCGATCTGAAGGCTCAGGGTCTTCTCGTCGGGATCAAGAAGCACAAGCACATGGTCCCGATCGTCACGCGCACCGGCGAAGTGGTCGAACCGATGCTCTCGGACCAGTGGTTCATGGCGATGAGCAAGCCCGCGCCCGAAGGCACGCTCTATCCGGGCAAATCCATCGCCGAAGTGGGTCTCGAAGCCGTCGAATCGGGTGAAGTCAACATCTTCCCGAAGGAATGGCAGGGGGTTTACCGTCAGTGGCTCGAAAACATTCAGGACTGGTGCATTTCGCGTCAGCTCTGGTGGGGCCATCAGATTCCGGCCTGGTACGACGAAGCCGGCAACGTCTACGTGGCGCACAACGAAGCCGAAGCCCAGCAGAAGGCGGGTGCCGGCGTGAAGCTTACGCGCGACGAAGACGTGCTCGACACCTGGTACTCCTCCGCCATGGTTCCCTTCTCGACCCTCGGCTGGCCCAATCCCGAAGGCGTCGAAAAGGACATGTACGACCTGTACCTGCCGAGCACCGTGCTCGTGACGGGCTACGACATCATCTTCTTCTGGGTCGCCCGCATGGTGATGATGACGCGTCACTTCACAGGCCGCGTTCCCTTCAAGAACGTTTACATCCACGGCCTCGTGCGCGACGCCGAAGGGAAGAAGATGTCCAAGAGCGAGGGCAACACCCTCGACCCGCTCGACATCATCCAGGGGATCGACCTCGAAAACCTCATCAAGAAGAACACGATGGGGCTTCGTCAGCCGGAAAAGGCGCCGTACGTCGAAAAGAAGCTTCGCGAACACTATCCCAACGGCATCGCCGCGCACGGGGCGGACGCGCTGCGCTTTACGATGGCGGCCTACGCCACGCTTGGCCGCAACGTGAACTTTGACCTCAAGCGCGCCGAAGGCTACCGCAACTTCTGCAACAAGCTCTGGAACGCCACGCGCTTCGTGTTGATGAACGTCGAAGGCAAGGACTGCGGTGTGGGTGAAACCGCCTCGAGCCCGATGAGCTTCTCCTTTGTCGACCGTTGGATTCTTGGCGAACTCGACCGCACGATCCGTACGGTTCGCGAGGCCTTCGCCGACTATCGTCTCGACAATGCTGCGAACGCCATTTATTCCTTCGTCTGGAACGAATACTGCGACTGGTATCTGGAACTCGCCAAGGTGCAGCTGAAGGGCGATGAGGCCGCCTGCCGCGCGACCCGCCACACCCTCGTGACAGTTCTCGAAACGGTGTTGCGTCTCGCCCACCCGATCATCCCCTTCATCACGGAGGAACTCTGGCAGAAGGTTTCGGTGGTCGCCGGCACGCGTGAGGCCGACGAAGAAACCTCCGTCATGATTCAGGCCTACCCGAAGGCGACGGACAACGTCTGCGAAGCCGCCGAAGGGAAGATGAAGCTCGTCAAGGACATGATCGACGCGGTACGCAATCTGCGCGGCGAAATGAAGCTCTCTCCTTCTGTTCGCGTTCCGCTTCTGATCGAAGGCGACGCGGCGACGGCTGCCGAAGCTGCGCCTTATCTGCGGGCGCTCGCGCGTCTTGAGGCCGTCGAACGTGTCGACGACCTCTCCGCCGCAGCGAAGGGTTCGATCGCGCCCGTTGCGATCGTAGGCGACTTCAAGCTCATGCTCAAGGTCGAAATCGACGTCGCCGCCGAACGCCTTCGTCTGACGAAGGAAGTCGAACGTGTCGAAGGCGAAATCAAGAAGTGCGAAGCGAAGCTCGCCAACGAACGTTTCGTCTCCCGCGCCCCGCAGGCCGTGGTGGATCAGGAAAAGAAGCGTCTCGCCGACTTCACGGATCTTCTCGCCAAGGTGCGCGAACAGCTCTCGCGACTTCCTGAAGCCTAAGCGTCGGTTCTCCCCGTTCGGGGACTAGACGAAATCTCTTCATTGGCCCTCTCCGTCATCCGATGGGGAGGGTCTTTTCATGATCCAGAGCAAGCCCCAAAGGAGAAAGTTTTGGCAAAAAGCGGGCTTTTTCGAACGCGTCGGCCGCATTCGCCTTCGTCTTGCCATAATGGAAAGTGAACCAACAACCAAAACCCGTCGCGAACGATTCTTCCTTCGCGGCGCCTTTAGAGGAGTCAAACATCATGACTACGGTGGACACGATCGTGGAGGCCATTGAAGGTCACCGCACGCTCAACTTCGGCTATCACGGATTCGACCGCGTCGTTTCTCCCTATGCCATCGGCATGACGACGACCAACGAACTCAAGATGCTCGCCTACCAGACCGAAGGCGGCTCGAATTCCGGCGTCTGCCCGAAGCTTCGTTATTTCGCCGTGAGCGACATTCTTGGCTTGGAAGTCGGCACGGCTTTTTATGTGCCCGCGGATGAAGCCGCGACCTCGCAGTACGCTTCCTTCACGAAGCTCTACGCCAAGGTTTGATCAGCTGTCGGATCGTTGCGTTGAATAGAAAAAAGCTCGCGTTGCCGAAGAAAAGCAACGCGAGCTTTTGTTTTGGTGGGGTGCGAAATGGGACTCGAACCCACGACAACCGGAATCACAATCCGGGACTCTACCAACTGAG
>ENA-OWRC01000362-OWRC01000362.1-human-gut-metagenome-genome-assembly--contig:-NODE-362-length-58694-cov-56.154778_pt1 | contig 58694 bp, 58 predicted proteins | sample MGYA00248268_ERZ651895 | MGnify/ENA primary metagenome ERZ651895 (study PRJEB26924, sample SAMEA4378242) | human gut metagenome | biome: human gut; feature: human-associated habitat; material: faeces...
GTGAGCGAATAGCGGAGCTGCCTAGATACTGTTGAATTATGCACACTATACACAGAAATGAGCTCCCACGGATGGGAGCTCAAGGAGAACCGCGCCATGGACGGCGCGTTTCGACGGTTTCGTCGGGCATAGATACCCTATAAAGCATAATTCCTACAGTATCTTTGCAGTACAGCGTAGCTCACGCGAGAGAGTGTGCACAAGCCAGGGCTCATGGGATGAAGCCCCGTCCTACTGCCAATGTCTCTGCACCAAAAAAGCAGCCTTTGAGCTTCACACTCAAAGTCTGCTTCTTTTTTCATTTTATAAGCTGTCCATAGCCTGATACATGGAAAGCATAGGAGCCATAACGGCTGCCACAAGCACACCAACAATAAGTGCCAGAACAAGGATAATCATAGGCTCAATAGCTGCCATAACTGTCTGGGTAGCCAACTCAACTTCCTCATCATAGTAGTCTGCCAGTCGGGTAAGCATGCCCTCCAAGTCACCGGTCTCCTCACCGATTTTGGTCATGTGTGAAACCATAGGTGGAAACAATCCACACGCAGTAATTGGCTCAGACAGTGGAACACCCTTACTTACCTCTTCCCTCGCATTTTTCAGGGCTTTTTTGTAAAGCGCATTCTTCATGGTGTCAGCAGTGATACCAAGGGCTTCAATCATCGGAAGTCCGGAGTACACAAGTGTGGAAAGTGTACGCGCATAGTTACTGGCCGCTGTCTTGATGTTTAGCTTTCCGAAAACCGGAAGCTTTCTTGCGAGATTGCCAAAGAACATCTGGCCGCTGTCAGTCTGCTTATAAAGCTTGATGGCTATAACAATTGCTACTATGACAGCAATCACAATATACCAGTATCCGGTAACAAAATCACTCATCGCAACAACTGCCTTTGTGATGCCCGGCAGCTCTGTTCCCAGGTCATTGAACATCTCTGAATAGCTTGGGATGACCTTTACAAGCATTACAATAACAACCGCAATAGCTACAATCACAACGATAATCGGATAAACTGCCGCTTTTTTTATCATGCCGTTAAGCTTTGCCGATTTTTCGAAGTGTGCAGACATTCTGTTAAAAGCTACATCAATCTTGCCGGATGCTTCTCCTGCCGCAACCATGCTCACCATGATATCAGGGAAAACATTCGGATATTTTTTCAGACCATCCGAGAGAGTCTCACCTTTTTGAATCTCGGCATGAACACCTCTGATAGCTTTCGCCATGACCTTGTTCTCAGTCTGATCGGATAGCATATCCAGCGTATCAAGAATCGTAACACCGGCATTGACCATACTGGTGAACTGGCGGCAGAATACCGATAGGTCTCTCGGCTTTACCTTTCCTCCTACACTGAATGAGATTTCCTTGGTCAGTGCTGTTGCCTTGGTGAGGCTTATGACCATGTTGCCATCCATCTTAAGCTTATTTTTTGCCTCTGCTTCTGACTCGGCTACTATATTTCCTTTTCTTTCTTTTCCGCTCTGGTCTATAATCTGATATGTCCAGTCAGCCACTTTCTTCTCCTCCTTATCCCTGTTCTGTGCAACCTCCAGATAAATTAAATCATAATTTATTAAGACTCCACAACATTATACCATAACAGTAAAATACATACGATTATACCATCAATAGTAAAGGTGTACACGGCTAGCCATGCTTACCGGATCATGTGCATATGCAACTGCAGTCTCCGGCGCTATAAGGCCCTGGCTGTAATACTGTAAAATACAGTCATCCATCATCATCATACCCTCTCTCTTTGATGTCTGTATGATAGATGGAATCTGAAACGCTTTTGCCTCACGAATTAAGTTTCTGATGGCATTGTTTGCAAGGAGCACCTCAAATGCTGCAATTCGTCCGCCATTTACCATTGGAAGCAGATGCTGTGCAACAATTCCCTCTAAAACTCCTGAGAGCTGCACTCGTATCTGTTGCTGCTGGTGTGGTGGAAAAACGTCAATCATACGGTCAATTGCATCGGATGAACTGTTGGTATGCAGTGTAGAAAATACAAGATGTCCTGTCTCCGCCGCTGTAATAGCTGTTGATATAGTTTCAAGATCTCGCATCTCTCCTACAAGTATTACATCCGGATCCTGTCGCAGTGCAGCTCTTAGGGCTGCAGCATATGAGAGTGTATCCTTTCCAACCTCTCGCTGTGCCACTATCGAGCGCCTCCTTGAGTGCAGGTACTCGATAGGATCTTCAAGCGTGATTATATTTTTGGAATCTCTTGCTGCAATGACATCTATAAGACTTGCCAGCGTAGTCGACTTACCACTTCCTGTAGCTCCTGTCACGAGGACAAGTCCTCTCATCTTTGTGGTCAGATTTACAACCGACTGTGGTATGCCAAGCTGCTGCGGTGTAGGCACATCATATGAGAGAATACGAAGCGCTGCTGCATATGAGCCTCTCTGTCTGAACACATTGGCTCTGACTCGTGAAAAACCCTCCACCGAAAAAGCGAAATCAAGCTCTCCCTTTTCCTTTAGCACATCCTTAAGCTCCTGCGGGACAATTGGAGAAAGCAGGTTGTCCGTCTCAACATTGGTAAGAACCTGATTTCCCTGCGGTACAAGCATTCCGTCAATTCTAAGCATAACCGGATTTCCCGGTGCGATATGTATATCCGATGAGTTCTGTTGCTGCGCTGCTTTTAAAATGTCTACTATCTGCATTTTCTTTTCCCCCTTAGTTTTCAAACGTGGTCTTTAACATTTCCTGGAATGAAGTAACTCCTTCGAGTACAAGCTTCTCTGCACTCTGTCTAAGTGTATGCATGCCCTCATCACATGCTGCCTTGTTTATATCTTCTATATCAGCACATTTTGAAATAAGTGACTTGAGCTTTGGTGTTACGGTCATTATCTCATATATACCGATTCGTCCCTTGTAGCCTGTATTGGCACATTTTTCACAGCCACATGGCTCATAAATCTTTACCGGACGAAATGCCGGTATATTCATAAAGGCCTTTTCCTCCTCTGTCAGCAGATGTTCTCTCTTACATGCCGGACAAAGTCTTCTTACAAGTCGCTGTGCAATGATTCCCTTTACCGAATCCGCAAGCAGATAACTTTCAACTCCCATGTCCTCCAGTCGTGAAATAGTACTTGCCGAGCTGTTGGTATGCAGTGTGCTGACCACAAGATGTCCTGTGATTGACGCCTGTACTGCAATCTGTGCTGTCTCCTGATCTCGAATCTCACCAATCATAATGATGTCCGGATCCTGTCGCAGAATGGAACGAAGTGCTGATGCAAATGTCAGGTCAGCCTTATTATTTACCTGTACCTGGTTGATTCCGTCTATATTGGCCTCGACCGGATCCTCAACTGTGATGATATTTACATCATCCTTGTTGAGCTCTGAAAGTGCCGTGTAAAGTGTGGTTGACTTACCACTTCCTGTAGGTCCCGTAACAAGTATGATACCGTTTGTATTCATCAGTATATGATTAAAGGCCTTAAGCTCTTCGTCTGAAAATCCCAGCTCCTTTTTATCTCTTGTAAGTGCCTTTTTCTGCGCAAGTCGCATAACACACTTCTCACCAAATACTGTCGGAAGGATTGATACTCGGATATCATACTCTGTCTTATCTATCTCCATAGTGATACGGCCGTCCTGCGGCTTACGCTTCTCAGAAATATCCATACCGCCTATAATTTTAAGTCGTGTAATAATTGCAGAGAGCAGATGTATACTATATGCCGCCTTCTCATAAAGCGCACCGTCAATTCTGTATCGCACCCTGACTTTATTTTCCAGTGCCTCTATATGTATATCTGAGGCCCTGAGTCTGGCTGCCTGCTCAATAATAGAATTGACAAGCAGAACAACCGGTGAATTGTTGACATCCTTGCTGGTAGCTTCCTCAGCCTCGGCATTTTTCTGCTCACGCTCTTTTCTCTCCCTTGCATACTCCTGAGCCGCCTTCATCGCTTCTGTATCACCATAATATTTGTCGAGCGTCAAAAGTATATCTCTTTCTGTCGCTACCGCAGGCTCAGCCTGCAGATTTGTAACGATTGAAAAATCATCAAGCGCCACCATATCCATAGGATCGGCCATGGCCACATGCACTATATTGGCATTATTTGGGTCAAAGGCATATGGTATCATGACATGCTTTCTGAGCACTGATTCACTGACGAGGCTTTGCACCTCCTCAGGTATGTTAAGTGCGCTCACATTCACAAGCTCAAGTCCCAGCTGCTGCGACAATGCCTTTGCTATCTCAAGCTCATTGGTGAACCCAAGCTCAATGAGTGTTTCTCCTATCTTCTTATGCTTTTCTTTGGCTATAGGCAGAGCCTTTTCCAGCTGCTCCTGAGTAATTACATTTTCATTTATAAGCATATCACCGATACGCTTTTTCTCTCGTCTAAAAGCCATAGTGGCTCCCCCTCTTTCATCATTTAGTAAAATACTACCATTATGATGGCTGTATTTCAAGGGTATTTATATAAAATATACAATAAATTTATTTTAATACTAAAAAGTAACGATTCCGAGTGCCTGCAGCAACAGTATAAGCAGGAATGCCGGTGCAATAAATTTAACCATGATTATATAAAGTCCTTTTCTGGTAAATTTGCTGCCTCCGCGTGTCACCTCATCTATTATTACCTTTGGACTTACTATCCAGCCAACGAGGATACATGTGGCAAGTGCCACGATTGGCATGAGCACATTGTTGCTGACATAGTCCATTATATCAAGTATCTGTCCGACTGTGCCGTTTGGAAGCTTAACCTCCATATAAAGCTTATTGTAGCCAAGGCAGACTATTATCTCTGCAATCAGGGCATATACCGTGACTAAAATTGCGCTTTTTCTGCGGCTCCAGTGAAATCTGTCTATAAGACTCGATACAATAGCCTCCATAATTGATACAGACGATGTAACTGCTGCGAATGCAACTATCATAAAGAATATCAGTCCAACGATATCTCCTGCTATTCCCATTTCATTAAATACCTTTGGCAGTGATATAAACATAAGCCCCGGTCCTGCTGACATGCCGTCACGGCCCATAAATACATATACTGCCGGAATGATCATAAGACCTGCAAGGAATGCAACAAGTGTATCAAAAATCTCGATCTGGTTGATTGAGCCCATGAGCTTTGATTCCTTCTTGACATACGAACCATATGCAACCATGATTCCCATAGCTACACTGATTGAATAAAAAAGCTGACCGAGCGCATCAACAAATACGGTGAAAAGCTTTTGCATTGTAAGCCCCTTGAAATCCGGAATCACATAAATCTTAAGTCCCTCAAGACCACTTCTTACTGTGCCCGACGCATCCTTATAATGAAGCGTCAGTGAGAAAATTCCGATTGCAAAAATAAGCACAACAAGGATAGGCATAAGCACCTTGCTGAACCGCTCGATGCCTTTATTGACTCCACCAATGACAATTGCTGCTGTTAAAAGCAGATAAACCACTCCAAATATGATTGGTGCCCACTGACCTGTGATAAAGCCTGTGAAATATCCATCCGCAACCGCATTCTTGCCGCTTCCTGTAATGAAAAGTGTAAAGTACTTTAAAACCCATCCACCTATAGTACAGTAGTAAGGCAGAATAATAGCCGGTACTATACACGCAAGCACACCGATAAACTTGCCCTTTGGATTGATAAGACCATACGCTGTGAGTGGTCCCTGTCCGGTCTTACGTCCTATTGCAATCTCAGTGGTAAGCAATGCAAAGCCAAAAGTCAGAACAAGTATCAGATACACCAGCAGAAAAAGTCCTCCTCCGTCCTTTGCTGCCAGATACGGAAACCTCCATATATTTCCAAGTCCTACCGCACTGCCGGCTGCCGCAAGAACGAACCCAATGTTGCCGGAAAAAGTGCTTCTTGATTTTTCTTTCATTTTATACTGTCTCCTTAATATATTATATAATCTAATTTCGATTTAATATGGACATTGTTTCCATTTACAAATCTAATATACCCATTATAATCATCTGATGTACATTTTGCAATGGTTGATATTTTTTATTCGAATTTACAGTACGTGTGGTGGCACAGCGTAAGGAACGTAAGCCCCGGGTACCGCGGGCGCACACGTACTCCCGCCGGAGCGCATAGCAAAGCGGCTTAGATACTGTAGAAATTATGCCCACAAGACGCAGAAACGCCCCTGCATGGACGCAGGGGCGAGGAGAACCGCGCCACGGAAGGCGCGTTTCGACGGTTTCGTCAAGCATAGAAACCCATCAAGCATAATTTCGTACAGTATCTTAGCCACGCAGCGTAGCGACGACTGGAGTACGTGTGCGCCCGTGATACCCGGGGCTTGCGTTCCGTACTATTATATAAACGTCCTAAATAAGGTTTTTAATGCCTTCTGTTAAACGCTTTGCAACTCTCACATTGTTCATGGTGTAAAGATGAATTCCCTCCACATCATTAGCTAAAAGCTCAATTATCTGACTCTCGCAGTAAGACATTCCGGCATCAAAAAGTGCCGCCTTGTTGTCTCCGTATCTGTGCACAATCTTCTGGAACTTCTCCGGGAACTTTGCCCCGCACATTGTAACCATTCTCTGAATCTGAGCCGCATTGATACAAGGCATGATGCCCGGGATAACAGGCACATTGATACCTGCAAGCCTGCAGTCCTCAGCAAAATTGAAGAAGGTATCATTGTCAAAGAAGAGCTGAGATAAAAGAAGCTCTGCTCCTGCATCAACCTTTTTCTTAAGATTCTTAATATCATCTACCTTATCAGCTGCCTCCGGATGGATGTCCGGGTAGCACGCACCTGCGATACAGAACTGATCACCTGTGGTGTCCTTTATGTATTTAATCAAATCGCTTGCATGGAGAAAATCCTCCTTTGCAGGCACATTTGGATTTCTGTCTCCTCTTAAAGCGAGGATATTCTCGATGCCCTCATATGAAAGCTGTCTGGTGAACTCATCTATCTCTGCCTTGTTATAGCACAGACATGTAAGGTGTACGACCGGCTCCACATTGTACCGGTTCTTGATTTTCTTCGCAATCTCGATAGTCTTGTTATTGTTTGAGCTGCCGCCTGCGCCAAATGTCACGCTGATGTACTCAGGATGACAATCACAGAGTATCTCAAGCATCTCGTCTATATTTTTGAAGTCTTCCTCCTTCTTAGGTGGAAATATCTCAAAGGAGAGCGACTGTGGTTTGTTTGTATGTATCTGTGTAATCTTCATGTTATCCTCCGGTATATATGGTTATTCAATAATTTGTAATTTTTATATTCCATATATTACTGTAGTTTTTTGTCATTGTAAAATATATTTTTCTTTTAGTTTGTCATAAATAAAATCTATATCAAGACTTGCTGAGCATTTGATTTTTTTAGATGAGGTGATATAATGGGCGAAGCAAATCAAAAAGAGGTTTCACAATGAAAAAAATAGATTTTGATAATGATTCAATAAAGAAAAATATATTGCAGGCTGCTCTGCCCATGCTGGCAGCCCAGATTCTAAGCCTGTTGTACAATATAGTAGACCGCATATACATTGCCCGCATACCTGATATGGGAACCACTGCACTCGGTGCTGTGGGGCTTTGCTTTCCTATTATAATGCTGACAATCGCTTTCTCCAATCTCTTTGGAAGCGGTGGTGCTCCGCTTTTTTCAATAAAAAGAGGCATGAGTGATGACAGAGCCGCCAATACCATAATGAATACGAGCTTTACAATGGTCTGCACATTCGCAGTCATTTTTACAGCTTTGTGCATGATTTTTGCAAAGCCTCTTTTAATCGTGTTTGGCGCATCTGAAAATGCTCTCAAATATGCTCTGCCATACCTGCTCATTTATTTGATAGGAACACTCCCATCCATGATTTCAACCGGCATGAATCCCTTTATCAACGCTCAGGGCTACTCCACTACCGGCATGCTGTCTGTAGCAATCGGAGCCGTTGCCAATCTGGTTTTGGACCCGCTTTTTATATTTGGATTTAATTTCGGTATCAAAGGAGCAGCTATTGCTACGGTCATCTCACAAATACTGTCTGCTCTCTATGTGCTTCACTTTCTTAGGAAAAAGGCTGAGCTTAAGGTGCGCCTTATGACACTCTCTGAATTCAGTGAAAATACGCGCTATGCAAAGGATATCATAAGCCTTGGAACCTCCGGCTGTGTCATGCAGCTCACCAACAGTCTGGTGTCTATATGCTGCAACAACGTGCTTTCAGTGACCGGAGGTGATTTGTACATATCGGTAATGACCATCGTATCAAGCATCAGGCAGATGGTCGAGACTCCAATTTATGCAATTGTGGAGGGGGCATCTCCTGTTTTAAGCTACAACTATGGCGCCAGAAGACCTGCCCGGGTGAGAAAATCTATTTTCACTATGGGACTGCTCGTGCTTCTATATACAGCTGTCATGTGGAGTGTGATCATACTTGCTCCTCATGCCCTGATTACTATTTTCAGTTCCGATGCCACCCTCATGGATGATGCGGTGAAGGCTTTAAATATCTACTTTGCGGCATTCATATTTATGGATCTGCAGTACATCGGACAGACTACCTTTAAATCACTTAACAAAAAGAAGCGGGCTATATTTTTCTCCCTGCTTCGCAAGGTGTTCATCGTTGTACCGCTGACATATATTCTGCCATACTCCTTTGGTATGGGAACCGATGGTGTGTTTATGGCAGAACCTGTATCAAACGTGATTGGCGGAAGCATCTGCTTTGTAACCATGCTTAGTACAGTACTGCCGGAGCTTCACAGAATGGAGCAGTAATTACAGCATCTCATCAATGCAGATGCCGTAGCCTCCGGTCGGATCATCGACAAACACATGGGTGACTGCTCCTATTATTTTGCCATCCTGTATGATTGGGCTTCCGGATGTGCCCTGCACTATTCCACCGGAGAGCTCTATCAGCCTGTCGTCTGTCACCTTAAGCTCCATTCCCTTGTTTGTATCTGTCGCTTTTTTGTCTATATTTGTTATTTCCAGATTATATTTTTCCAGTTTTCCTGATATTTCCGATATCATCTGTGCACTGCCTGTGTGTATCTCATCCTTGCCGGCGACCGGATAATACGTATCCTCTGCGGCATATTCCGACAATTCATCGCTGTCAAGCTGTCCGTAAATTCCCAGATTACTATTGCAGTCAAGTGTGCCTATATGGCTTTTTTTGCCAAAATATACCACTCCGCCTATCTCGCCCGGCGCGCCGGATTTTCCCTTTTTGATTTTGGTAAGCTTCATACTGTACAAATCACCACTGTTTGCATACAAGAGATTGCCGCTTTGGGTTCCGTCTCCTATTCCATGCCCCAACGCTCCAAAACGGCCGTCCTTTGTATAATAAGTGATAGTACCGATTCCTGCCAGATCGTCCTTCACCCATATTCCCATATAGTATCTGCCATCATCCATCCTCACAGGTGTGATATCCGCTGACATTTCTTTACCGCCTCTAAGAAATTTTATTTTTACCATTCTTTTATTAATTTCTGATTTAATTTCATCGCTATCGCTCTTATTTTCATTTATTATTTCTTTCTGACTTTCTACTGTACCACTTTCATCATATTCCTTCATGATATCATTCACTGCTTCAGAAAGCTCCTCCTTGTCTGCCACAGTGCGCCCATTGACAGATAGGATATAATCACCGCACTGCACCCTTTTATCTGCCGGATTGACTTTTTTGCCATCCTCGTCTGTCACCTCCGTCGTATTCACTACAAGCACGCCCTCTGTCTGCTCATATATACCGGTCAGCCTGCCACAGGCATATACGCCCTCAACTCTTATTCCATCACTTATTTTATCTGTCTCTTCATAATCTCTGTCAGTAGCTCTGTGAGTTGATGCTGTATCTGCTGTCTGTCCTATGTCTTGTTCGTTTCCGCTGTTTTCACCGTTTCCGCCGTTTCCGCCGTTTTCACCATTTTCACCATTCTCGCCCGAATCAGCCAATACACTGGCCGCCTGTCCTGGAAGCCCTGTCGCATATCTTCCATATCCGGCCTTTGATTCATTTAAAAAACTTCCTAATGCACTTTCATCAAATGCCTTATCTACCCTGCTGCACCACTTATCATCACTGCTTAGTGCAAACATAGCTATCACTACTGCAGCCAGCGTGACACTCACAAATTTTCCAAAAAACTTCCGCATACTATTACCTCCATTTGGATTAGTATGCTCCTGTCATTTTCCTTTTATTCTTTTAATATCTTATTATCTCATTCTAACTATTCCAAATTATTTTGAGCAAAAGCCGGTATAATTTGACAGTTTAGGTGTTTTCCTATATAATTTCGATATATTTATATGATTATTATAGATTTCACATATAATTCCCACGTTGTCAGTTACAAATAAATATTGTAATAGCTTTATAATTCTTAAATCACCATTTAATAAAGGAGGGATTCCATGAATACATACCTGCTCATCACATCCATAGTAATCTTCTTATGTATCCTGCTAAATCGTGTCTCCAACCGCATAGGCATTCCGGCACTTTTAGCCTTTATCGTGCTCGGCATGCTTTTTGGCTCTGACGGAATAATGAAGATAGATTTCGACAATTACGCGTTCGCCGAACAGATATGCTCTACCGCGCTGATTTTTATCATGTTCTATGGCGGCTTTGGCACCAACTGGCAGCGTGCAAAGGCTGTTGCCGTTAAGGCTGTGCTCTTGTCCACCATCGGTGTTATTATTACATGCTTTCTCACAGGGCTGTTCTGTCACTTTGCCCTTAATATGAGCTGGGAAATAAGCTTTCTCCTTGGTGCGCTTATTTCATCAACCGATGCGGCGAGCGTTTTCTCCATTCTCCGTTCAAAAAAGCTGAACCTGAAATATAATACAGCCTCTCTTCTCGAGGTAGAAAGCGGTAGTAATGACCCATGTGCCTATATGCTCACCGTTGCTTTTATAGCCATATCCCATGGCAACGCAAGCCCTGGAAATATTGCCATACTCATAGTAAAGCAGCTTGCCTTCGGCATAATCTTCGGTGCCTTGATTGCAAAGCTTTCCATCATACTCCTTCGATATATACGCTTCAAAAGCGCGGGGTTTGATGCGATTTTCATGGTGGGAATAGCACTGATATCATTTGCCCTGCCTGCTTACTTTGACGGAAACGGCTTCTTAAGCGCCTATATTGTCGGCATCATACTCGGAAACACTGAAATAGAAAATAAAAAGAATCTGGTAAATTTCTTTGATGGCATAACGGGACTCATGCAGATGCTTATTTTCTTTCTGCTTGGTCTGCTTTCTTTCCCGTCAAGGCTGCCACAGGTCATAGTACCTGCGCTTTTAATATTTATATGGCTTACCTTTGTGGCAAGGCCTCTTTCTGTAGCACTTGTGCTCACACCATTTCGCAGCAAAATAAAACAACAGCTGCTTGTCTCATGGTCCGGCTTAAGAGGAGCTGCATCCATAGTGTTTTCCATCATGGCATATACCGCCACCAATGATGACCTCGACACCTTCCACATAATATTTATGATAGTACTTTTTTCAATACTGCTTCAAGGCTCAATGCTTCCATGGATATCACGAAAGCTTGACATGCTTGATAAAACAGCCGATGTAATGAAGACCTTCAATGATTACTCCGAGGAAGCAGATATCCAGTTCATACAGCTTACCATACCGGAAAATCATCTGTGGTGTGGCCACAAGCTAAAGGATCTGACGCTGCCGCCGGAGACACTGATTGTGCTTATACGAAGAGGTGAGCAGAATATAATACCTGACGGCGAAACAATAATACTTCAAAACGATGTGCTCGTGCTGAGTGCCATCACACCTGATGAGGTGCATGGTATAAAACTGGTGGAAAAAATAATAGAAAAAGACAGCAGATATAACAATAAACTGCTGTCTGAAATATCAAAAAAACACAATGAGATTATAATAATGATCCAAAGAAATGGGCAGGTAATCATCCCAAACGGAAACGTACGGCTGACCACCGGTGATATACTGGTAATCAACCGCGCCGTAAACTGATAATGTCAGATTTTTTTCTCCATGGCAAGCTCTTTCATCTCTCGCGCGCTCTCCATCACGGTATCTGTGATTTTTGCACCGCCGAGCATTCTGGCAAGCTCAGCCACGCTGTCATTGTCAGTTAGTCTTCGAATCCTTGAAACCGTGGATTTGTTCTCGACTGCTTTTTCAATAAGGAAATGTGCATCTGCCATAGCTGCTATCTGTGGCAGATGTGTGATACATATAATCTGATGGTTGCGGCCAAGCTCATTCATCTTCTCAGAGACCATCTGAGCTGTACGTCCACTGATTCCAGAATCAATCTCATCGAAAATAAGTGACTCGATGTGATCATTTTCTGCCATGATTGTCTTGATGCCGAGCATGATACGCGACAGCTCTCCTCCCGATGCTACCCTGCCGAGCGGCTTAAGTGGCTCTCCGGGGTTAGTTGATATGAGAAACTCCGGCGCATCGATGCCGTTTGCTGTATAGTCCGCAAGTCTGTCAAAGTGCATATCAAACTGTACATCGAGAAAATTCAAATCATTAAGTGCTGATTTAATTTCTGACACAAGCTTTACAGCACTCCCTTGTCTGATTTCTGATACCTCATCCGATATCTGTGCCAGCTCCTTTTCCTTTTTCGCAAGCTGCTGCTCTAATTTCTGTAAATAAGAATCATAATCATTCAGGACACTGATACGCTCCCTCTTTTCATTGAGTGCTATCAGTATATCGTCAATTGAGTTGCCGTATTTGCTCTTTAGATGATTTATCTCATCCAGACGCTTTTGTGTCTCATAGAAGGTCTCCTCGTCAAACTCAGCCTGTGAAATATACCCTGATATCTCGTGATTAAAATCAGAAAGCAGACTGTCTATCTCTGACAGCTGACTCTCCAGAGCTTCCACATCCGTATCATAGCCTGATACCTGCGACAGCTCTCTTACCGCCCTGCCAATAAGCTCTGAGGCACTCTCCATCTCGCCTCCTGTGGCAGAGTATGCAGCATTTACGCCCTCCATGATTTTCTTTCCGTTTGAAAACTTCCTAAACTGCGCCTCAAGCTCCTCATCCTCCCCCGGCACAAGGGAAGCTTCTTCTATCTCCTTCACCTCGTACTCAAGGAATGACAGCTCACGGCTTCTTTCCTCATTGTCGATATTTGACTTTTCATACTCATCCTTAAGCGCCCTATATGCTTTGTATGTGACTGAAAGCTGCTGCTTTTTATCTCCAAGCGACTGCTTTGCATACTCATCAAGTATATCAAGGTGTTTTTTCTTTGATAAAAGTGACTGGTGCTCATGCTGACCGTGGATATCTATGAGATATGAGGCTATTTCCTTCATCCGCGAAACAGATACAGCCTCACCGTTTACCCTGCCGACTGCGCGCGACTGTGTGATTTTACGGCTTAAAATCACGCATCCGTCCTCGACCTCCACATCAAGCTCCCTTAAAGCCTCTATAATCTTTGGATCTTCAACTGAAAAAATCAGCTCTACAAAAGCAGGCTTTTCATTGTCTCTTAGCATCTCCTTTTGCACTTTTTCACCAAGTGCCAGATTGATAGAGCCTATGATGATTGATTTTCCTGCTCCGGTCTCTCCCGACAGTATATTTAGTCCGTCGGAAAACTCAACCTCACACTCATCTATGAGTGCCAGATTCTTTACATGTAGATTTTGTAACATATTTTCTCCTTCCTCTCCCAGGCATGACGATATATGTTATTTTCTGTTACAGTTCAACTATAATCTGATATTCATGTAACATTATTCCACAATTCTGCGGATTTTTTTCATCACCGCATATGTATCATCAACAGTCCGGATTGCACACATGATTGTGTCATCTCCTGCAATCGAACCGACGATTTCTCTCATCTTCATGGCATCTATTGCAGCACAGACAGCGCTTGCCATTCCCGATACAGTCTTTATAACGAGGATATTCTGTGCCATATCCATTGACAAAAAGCCCTCTCTGAGTACTCTTTCGTATTTTTTGGAAAGGTTCTCAGGTGCATCCGTTATCACGGCGTACTTCTGTCTGCCGCCTGCGGTAGGAATCTTTGTAAGCTTAAGCTCCCTGATATCCCTGGATACTGTGGCCTGAGTCACGCGAAAACCATCTTTTTCAAGAAGCGCAGACAGCTCATCCTGCGTCTCTACCTCATTCTTTTGGATTATCTCAATTATCTTGGATTGTCTGTTTGTTTTCATGTCCTGCCACCTCATAAATATTATTTGTAACTATTCATTATAACAATCCTTATGTGTGTTATGAATAATTTCCCATCTTTTTACGGAGTATCTCCAAAAAGCTTCTCTGGTGAAGCTTGCAAATCTTTGTATGATTGGCTGCCTTTGAAATAACAAAACGGTCTCCCACAGCCAGCTCTGCCGTGGTGTCGCCATCATAGCTGACACACGCCAGCTCATCGTTTTGCTCCCTGCGGCTTAGAATCTCTATCTCTATCTCATCATCGCCTGACAGCACAATGCTCTTTGAAGTGAGATTGTGAGCATTGTTCGGTGTGAGCAGTATCATATCACCCTTTGGATCCACAATCGGACCTCCTGCCGACATACTGTAGCCTGTAGAGCCTGTCGGAGTCGCAACAATGATGCCGTCGGCATGGTAATTATTTAAAAACTCACCGTTTACATACACATTGAGGCTTAAAATCTGCAAATTACCCTTTCTGTGGATAACAATATCATTTAATGCCACTCTCGAGGTCTCACTGCCTCTTTTGTGCCCTGTGAGCATAATACGGTCCTCTGTCATGTATTTATCAGCCATGAGCGAATCAATGGCATCAAATACCGTAGCTTCCTCCACCTCACACAGATATCCGAGTGTACCGAGATTTACTCCCATAAGCGGAATCTCAAGTGTCTCCACCCTTGTAGCCGCACGAATCAGTGTACCATCTCCGCCGAGCACAAGAATACACTGCGTATCCTGTGGTATATCCTCCAGCTCAAACTCGTTATCGGATATAGCCTCGACATTGCTCATAAGACCCTTTGCCGTGCCGCCCTTTTGCTCTATGTATGCCACTATTTTATTTGTAAGTGCAAAATCCCTGTCCTTATAGGCATTTGCTATCACAACAAAATGTTTCATAGTCTATTTTTTGTCCAGCTCTCCATGTGCGGCCTCGACCACACTATGAATATCCACTGATTCCTCCTTTATAGGATCATCTGTCTTTTTGATATGTACAAGGTACTCTATATTGCCCTCAGGTCCCTTGATTGGCGAATACTCAAGGTCTAACACGCTAAATCCATTTGAAAGTGCAAAGGATATGATACTGTTCACTACCTCCTCATGCACGCTCTTGTCACGGACCACGCCCTTTTTACCTACCTTTTCCCTGCCTGCCTCAAACTGTGGCTTGATAAGACAAACCATCTCGCCACCGTCCTTTAACAGTGCTCTTGCAGGACCTAACACCTTGGTAAGTGATATGAATGACACATCAACCGATGCAAAATCCAGCTCATCATCTATGTCATTGGGCGTCACATATCTGATATTTGTCTTTTCCATGCACACCACGCGCTCATCCTGACGCAGCTTCCATGCAAACTGGCCATATCCGACATCCACGGCATACACCTTTTTAGCACCATTTTGAAGCATACAGTCTGTAAAACCGCCTGTTGAAGCACCTATATCCATGCACACCTTGCCATCCATCGTGATATCAAAGTGCTTCATAGCCTTTTCAAGCTTTAGACCTCCACGGCTCACATACTGCAGTGTCTTTCCATGAATCTCAATATTGCAGTCATCAGGAAATGTGCTTCCCGCCTTATCCTCACGGTTGTTATTTACAAAAACATTACCCTCCATAATCATGGTCTTTGCTTTTTCCCGTGATGGTGCAAGGCCTCTGTTTACAAGTAATACGTCTAATCTTTCTTTCATACTGTATGTTACCTCTATCTATAATGCTGCTATTATACGCTTAGCCACGGATTCGGCATCCACATGCAGCTCCTTTTTGAGCACCTCGACATTGCCATGCTCCACATAGCAGTCAGGAAGTGCAACTGTCAACACCTCAAGAGCTATGCCGTTAGTCTTGACATACTCCGTCACATGCTCACCAAAACCGCCGCTTTGCACGTTTTCCTCCATAGTTACAAGCAGGCTGTGTTCAGCCGGCAGTTTCTTAATTGCTTCCTTATCAAAAGGCATTGCAAAACGCGTATTGATAAGTGTAGCAGAGATTCCCTCTGCCTCAAGCAGCTTTACTACATCAACGGCAGTCTTTACCATACTGCCTAGTGCCATGATAGCCACCGTGCTTCCTTTTCTGATCAGCTCACTCTTTGCAAGCTCTATCGGCTGTCTGATTTCCTTAAGGTCGTCATAGGCTGTACCTCTTGGATATCTGAGTGCAATCGGACCGTCATATGCCACTGCAAACTTCATCATATCAGACAGCTCCCACTTATTCTTCGGAGCCATGATTGTCATATTCGGGATGACCGACAGATATGATATGTCAAATATTCCCTGATGTGTCTCTCCGTCACTGCCTACAAGCCCTGCCCTGTCGATTGCAAAGATGACATGCAGATTCTGTATGCACACATCGTGAAGTATCTGGTCAAACGCCCTTTGTAAAAATGACGAGTACACCGCAAATACCGGGATAAGTCCTGCCTTTGCAAGCCCTGCCGCAAAGGTCGTGGCATGTGCCTCGGCTATTCCCACATCAAAAAATCTATCCGGGAAATTGCGGTGGAATCTGCGAAGCCCTGTTCCATCTGCCATGGCAGCCGTTATCGCAACTACCTTTGGATTTCTCTCGCCCAGCTTCTTCATGACTGTTGAGAAGACATCTGTGTAATTGGCCTTCGTGCGCTTATTCTTTGGAAGCCCTGTCTCTATGACAAACGGCTCTGCACCGTGAAATCTGGAAGGATAACGCTCAGCCGGGCCATAGCCTGCTCCCTTTTTCGTGAGCACATGCACAAGCACCGGACCATCCACACGCTTTGCCTCATCAAACACACGGCACATTTCCTTTATATCACTGCCATCCACAGGTCCCAAATAGATAATGCCCATCTCCTCAAAGAACATACCCGGAATAAAAAGCTGCTTTATGCTGCTCTTTGTATTCCTGATATGCTTTACCATACGCTCTCCGTAGATTGGTATATGGTTTAGGGAATTCATGACATTATTCTTAAAATCCCTGTATGCATCCGCTGTGCGAAAGCCTGAAAGATACTGGCTGATGCCCCCGACGTTCTCTGAAATCGACATATTGTTGTCGTTTAGCACTATAATAAAATTGCCCTTCACGCTTGAAGCGTTGTTGAGCGCCTCATATGCCATGCCTCCGGTCAGCGCACCGTCTCCAATTACTGAAACCACATGGTAGTCATCTCCGGTCACCTGTCTGGCTGTCGCAAGCCCAAGTCCCGCTGAGATAGATGTGGAGCTGTGTCCTGTATTAAAGCAGTCACAGTCGCTCTCATCCGCCTTTGGGAAGCCACTCATGCCGCCATACTGTCTGAGCGATGAAAATCCATCCTTTCTGCCGGTGAGTATCTTGTGTGTGTACGACTGATGCCCTACATCCCACACTATCTTATCCTTCGGCAGATCAAAGCACAGATGCAGCGCCATGGTAAGCTCCACAACTCCGAGGTTTGATGCCAGATGACCTCCTGTCACCGATATGCTCTCTATAAGAAACTGCCTTATTTCATCCTTTAACAGCTCAAGCTCCTTATGTGTCAGTTTTTTTATATCATTTTCCTTTTGTATCTTTTCTAAAACCATCCTATTTCTCCCGATGGATCAGATATTCAAATAACTCCTTAAGAAATGCATCGTCGTATCCCAAATCATCAAGCAGCTTTTCTGCCTCCTTAGAGATGCGCTCCACATCAGAAACTGCCTTATCCAATCCCTCAAATGTGACATATGTCGCTTTATTATTTTTCTCGTCACTGCCTACCGGCTTTCCAAGCACCTCAAGTGAGCTTGTGACATCAAGCACATCATCCTGTATCTGAAATGCAAGCCCCAGCTTTACCGCTATCTGCTCCACGCGTGATACCTCATCAGACGATGCCCCTGCAAGGATTGCTCCTATCATCATCGAGCTCTCTATAAGTGCGCCGGTCTTAAGCCTGTAGATAAAGTCCAGCTTTTCCCTTGTGATAGGGCAGTCATCGGATTTCTCACTCTCCACATCAACAACCTGTCCTCCAACCATGCCATACACGCCTGCCTTTTTTGCAAGCACCGCAAATGCCCTTGCCACACGCGCATCAGCCACTTCCATGCCAAAAGCCTTTGCTGCGGTCTCATATGCCAGGTTTAAAAGTGCATCACCTGCAAGAATGCCCATAGCCTCACCGTACACAGCATGTGTGGTCTTCTTTCCACGCCTGTACTCATCATTGTCCATGGCAGGCAGGTCATCATGCACCAGCGAGTAGGTGTGTATCATCTCGATTGCTGCCATAAATGGCTCAATCACTGCACTGCTTCCGCCAAACATATGGTAAGTCTCTTCCATGAGGATAGGGCGAAGCCTTTTTCCACCGGCTCTCACACTATAGTTCATGGCCTCAAAAATAATCCTCTGCTGTCCCTCCTCAGCGGGAAGAAACTTCTCAAGCACATCGTTTATATGCTCTACCTTTTGCTGCAGCTCTTCCATGAATTGTGACTTATTTAAATTCCCGTTTAAGCTCATCAGAATTCCTCCAGTTGTCCGTCGCTGTTTAGCACAAGCATAGCCTTTTCCATGCCCTGTACCATATCATTGGCACTCTTTACCTCATCAAGCCCCTTCTTGTAGAGCTCAAAGGCCTCATCCAGGGATACATCCGCATCCTCCATCCTCGCCACTATCTGCTCTAAGTGTGCAAAGCGCTCCTCGAGTGTCAGTGTTTTTTCATTTTCTTTGCTCATCTTTAATAACCTCCGAAACTACGGCCCTTGCATGACCGTCTATCAGATATATATCTATGTCATCGCCTGCATTGATATCGGATACACTGTGCAGTGCACCTTTCTTTTCCACCTCGACATACGCATAGCCCTGTGCCAGCTTTTTGGCCGGTGAATATGCATCCAGTGTACCTGAAAGCAGCGCCAGACGCTGCCTGCAGTCCGAAAGCCTCTGCTTCATAATCCTTTCAAGTGCATCCTCGATATCTGCCAGACGCCTTTTATTCTCATTTAGTTTATTCTGTGGACTAAGAAAATTAAGTCTTGTTTTAATATGCGACAGCTTTTCCCTGAAAAAATCAATCCGGCCTGTCAGATTTCTGTCCATCCTGCGGCGCAGATTGTCAAGGCGCTCTAACGTCTGTCTGTAGTCACTGACTGCAAGCTCTGCTGCCGCTGAAGGTGTGGGTGCTCTCCTGTCTGACACAAAATCCGCTATCGTCCAGTCGGTCTCATGACCTACTGCCGAGATAATTGGCGTGTGGCAGTCAAATATGGCTCTCGCCACAATCTCCTCATTAAAGGCCCATAAATCCTCTATGGAGCCTCCGCCTCTGCCGACTATTATCACATCAAGATTCATCGCATCCAATGTCTGTATGCCCTTTGCTATGCTATTAGCCGCACCCTCTCCCTGCACAAGTGCCGGATAAAGTATGACCTGTACATATGGATTCCTGCGCGATGATACATTCCTTATATCCTGCACGGCCGCGCCTGTCGGTGCTGTAACCACACCAATACGGCCGGCATACCGTGGAATAGGCTGCTTGTACTCTGCGGCAAACATGCCCATTTCCTCAAGCTCACGCTTTAGCTGCTCGAATTTGAGATACAGATTGCCCTCTCCGTCAAGCTCTATCTTTTTGGCATAAAGCTGATATGCGCCGGTCTTCTCATACACCTCAACGGAACCTGTCACAATAACCTGGTCTCCCTCCTTCATGTGGAAAGAAAGTCCTGCCGCCCTGCTGCCCGCAAACATGATAGCGTTCATGGCTGCTCCCGCGTCCTTTATTGTGAAATAAATATGACCGCTCGTGTGATACTTGCAGTTGCTCACCTCTCCCTTTATACTCACCTGTCTGAGCATAAAATCCTGAGCGAACATATTTTTAATATAGCTATTTATTTGTGCTACCGAATATATATTTCTATTTGTCATAGTAATGCTCTGTATCGCTGTTAACTTAAGCTATGCAAACTTGGCAAGCACTCCGTTTACAAATGCACCGGACTCATCTGCACCATACTTCTTTGCAAGCTCAACAGCCTCATTTATTGAAACCTTTGTAGGAATATCGTCCTCAAACTTTATCTCATAAACTGCCAATCTGATAATTGCCAAATCAACCTTTGCCATACGATTGGTCTTCCAGCCTGTAGACTTCTCATCGATGAGTGCATCAAGCTCTGCCATATGCTCAATAATCGCACTGCATTTTTCATCAATATACTGTTTTTCCTCGTCTGTAGGATTTGTAAGCTCATCATTTAAAAGCTCCATCTGCTCTGCAAGCTCAGACTTGTCATGAAACTCAACCCTGAAAAGCATCTTAAAAACGTTTTCTCTTATCTTGCTTCTTGTCATTTAAATTCCTCTCGTGAATAGTATTTTATATAAATTAAGGATGTCTGTACGACATCCTTAATTATACTACATTTGTGATCATTTAAAAAGAATTATTTAATTCTCTCCCATATCAACACTTGCTATACGAACATTGATAGTAGCCACAGAAAGCCCTGTCATTGTCTCAATTGCAGACTTAACCTTCTCCTGTACCTTTGTAGAAACCTCAGGGATGCTGTATCCATAAGCAATATTGAGTGCTACATCAACCACTACCTCATTGTCTGCTATCTCAATCTGAATTCCCTTTGAGAGATTCTTCATACCGAGCCTGCTGACAATCTCGTTTGTGATATTGCCTGCCATGGAGCTTACTCCCTCAACCTCAGTGGCAGCAAGACCTGCTATGATAGCTACAACCTCATCTGCTACCTTGATCTCGCCAGACTCATCTGATTTGATATTTATAGTGTTTCTATTTTCTGCCATGTCCATGTTCCTCCTTAACCGGCTATACGGTCTGTCCCTTTGCCACGTAAACCTGGAATGAGTCATTTCCCGTAAGTGATCTATTACTTGATACGCGAACATTTTTGTCTGTAATCACGTACTCCAGATTGGCGCCATCCTCAATTACCGTATCCTGTAACAGGATGCAGTTCTTGACCTTTGCATTCTTTCCTATCTTGACACCTCTTGATAGGATGCTGTTTTCCACGGTTCCCTCGATGACACAGCCATCAGCAACCATGACATTCTTGGCTTTTGAGCCATTTATGTATCTTGTAGGATTATCATCCCTGATCTTTGTATAGACAGAGTTGCCGCCCTTAAACAGTGCTGCTCTGTTATCCTCATCAAGGAGCTTCATATTCTCCTCGAAATAGCTCTTCATATCTGTAATCTGTGAAGCATAACCTGTGTACTCATATGCCTGGATATTGAGTGAATCAGTGTTTGTAGCCATCAGATCCCTTGTAAAATAAGAATAACCATGTACAAAAGCGTCATCCACTATTCTAATGAGCTGCTCCTTCTCCATGATATAGATATTCATGCCAAAGTTTACCTTGCCCATATCCCTGTCATTGATATATATCTTTTTGATACGTCCATCATCTATATCAAATGTATAGTACATCTCATCATTGTTGCCGTTTGGTCTTAAGAATACCTTCGGTACCTCCTGCTTGCGGTACATTGCAGTGATATCAGCCCCTGTAGTCTTATGTGCTTCAATCAGCTCCCTGAAATCAAAATTGAATACATAGTTGGCATCAGCCATGATAACATACTTCTGAGTGCACTTTCTCAGATAGCCCTTAAGACTTTCGATTGCCTCAACACGGCCCTCATACACCTTAATCTGCTTCTGTGCATAAGGCGGAACTATATTAATACCACCATTTTTTCTTGCAAGATCAAACTCCTGACCTGAGCCCAGGTGATCCATCAGAGAGTGATAATTCTTTTTAACTATGAGAGATATATTGTCGATTCCACTATGTACCATGCTTGAAATCAGGAAATCGCAGAGTCTGTAACGACCTGCAAACGGAATGGAAGCCATAAGTCTCTCGGATACCATCTCAGGAATGAGGGCATCGTAGCTGTTTGCAAAAATAACGGCCAAAGCCTCTTCGTTGTTCATGTTTAGCATTGTTCCTGGCCCTCCTCAACATCATTATATACCATAGCCTTTGGTCCTATAACTGCTCTGTCGCCAATTGTAACTCCCGGTGCAATTGTAGCAACATCACCTGTCACATCCTCCTCAGGCTTTTCTCCAATAACTGCATCACAGCCTACCGTAACACCCTCTGCAACTATACAGTGTGTAACCTTAGCGCCTTTTTTTATCACAGTATCGCCCATGACAACTGCATCCTCTACCACTGCGCCCTCTTCTACGACAACACCGCCAAAAAGAATTGAATGCTTTACTGTGCCCTTCACTACACAGCCATCGGTAATCATAGAGTCTGTAACCTCTGCGTTGTTGCCGATGAAATGTCCTGTATGACCGCTGTTACGGCTGTATATCTTCCAGTTTTCATCGAACAGATTGATACCGCTGTGTTCCGGATCAAGCACCTCCATATTGGCTTCCCATAAAGCTGGAATTGTTCCTACATCCTTCCAGTATCCATTGAAATGATATGCATACATCCTGCGGCCATCCCTCAAAAGGTTTGGAATGATATTGTTACCGAAATCATTCTCTGAATCCGGATCATTTTCATCCTCAATAAGATACTTCTTAAGTATATCCCAATTGAAAATATAAATACCCATAGATGCAAGATTAGACTTAGGATTCTTTGGCTTTTCCTGGAACTCTGTAATCTTGTCGTTATCATCTGCTACCATGAGGCCAAAACGTGACGCATCCTCCCACGGAACCTCCATAACCGCTACAGAAAACTCCGCATTTTTTTCCTTATGGAACTTAAGAAAATCGCTGTAATCCTGCTTACAAATCTGATCTCCCGAAAGTATGATAACATACTCAGGATCATATCTCTCGATAAATGCTATATTCTGATAAATCGCATTGGCTGTGCCCTTGTACCAGTCAGAGCCCGAAGCCTTCTGATACGGTGGCAGCACATGTACCCCTCCATATAATCTGTCAAGATCCCATGGCTGTCCATTTCCTATGTACTCGTTCAATACAAACGGCTGGTACTGTGTCAGTATACCAACTGTATCTATGCCTGAATTAACACAGTTAGAAAGTGGAAAATCAATAATTCTGTATTTGCCTCCAAACGGAACTGCCGGCTTTGCAAGTTTCTGTGTCAGCGCATAAAGTCTGGAGCCCTGACCACCGGCAAGAAGCATCGCAACTAGCTCTTTTGCCATATTAAAATCCCCCTTGTTTAATTTTTGTTAGCTTTTGCAATTATTTTGGTTTTTTATAATGGTTTATAGTTATATTTTACCACACTTTGGCATTTATGCAATTCAAAATTAACTAAAAAAAACTATAATTTTTGTCATTATTTTCCAATTATCTCGCGGTTGTTTATGAACTCGTACGGCACCTCCTGGTACACATAGTAGGAATCTCATATTGTCACCATATAGTTTCTATAAACGTTGATTTTAAACCATTCTTCCATTATTTGACACCACGAGCATATACTATACCACCACGGAATCACCATAAAATGAGATAATTTTGTTATTTTGAACTGCTTTATTGTAACTATCTTCTGTAATAGTATCACCATTTGTACTTAATCTGTCAAGCACCTCTGACACTTTATCCATTTCATTGCTCATATGTTTTGGCATAACCGATGTATACAAATCCATTGTCATTTGCAAAGAAGCATGTCCTAGATACGCTTGTACTGTTTTAGGTCGAATGCCTGACTCAAAACAACGTGTCGCAAAAGTATGTCTAAAACAATGTGGTGAGAATACTTCTATCTCATCAACATAATCTCTTGTCAGATTTACCTCATCAACTACCTTTTTTATTGCTTCACATATAATCTGTGAATTAATTGGTGTATCAAATTTAGTTGTAAATAACAAATCAGCGTATTGCTTATCTACTGATTTACTCTTAGGTGCTTTCTGTGCTATAACATTTTTCTGCATATATTGTCGTTTTAATGCCATTTCACATTGATGATTTATTGGAATGTTTCTTTTGCTAGTAGCAGTTTTAGGATTCTCAAAATGAAAGCTTTTCTGTTCATCACCTTCATATTTCTGATATACAAGTGTTCTCGTTACCTTTATAACATTTGTCTCCCAATCAATATCTGACCATCTAAGTGCTGCCAACTCTCCTATTCTCATACCAGTAGAAACTGCCACGACAAACAAATTATTATAAAATGTTCCTTTTGCACAATCAAAGAATAATATCTGTTCTTCTTCTGAAAGAACTTTAACCTCCTTTTTTCGTCTCTTTTTACGGAAATCCCCTTTGCGGGATTTTTCCTTATATATTCATTTGTAAGAGCTTTATTGAAAATGTCTATGAGAACCACTTTAACTTTATTCTGAGTCTCATAACCATAACCATCTTGCTTGAGCTTTTTTATTAGCTTTTTAATTGTAAGTTGGTCAATATCTGTTAAATTCATCTTACCAAGTGTCGGAGATATGTGCTTCTTATAAATCTGATTGTAGTACCTTTTGGTGTTCTCTCGTATTACATCAAATTTGTATACATTCATCCATTCACTGTACCATTCGTCAAGTATGATACTCTGCTTTATATTAATTTGCTTTTCATTTTCATATAAAGCTTCGTTATATCTACGCTTAACGTCTTTTAAATCTTTTCCAGATATAGATTGTCTTTTTCCAAATCGGTCTACAAATCTTGCATCATATCTTCCATTTTTTCTCTGACATATTCCGTGTCCAAGCTCTTTTCCTTTTAGATCCTTGCCCATCTATTTCCTTTCTATGAGCATAATCCATATGATTATATGATTATATCACATAAATTATGTCATGTAAAACTATACAAAATGTACTGTATCAAGATATTTTTCAAATTCCTTACGCTTAACCATATTCTTGTTTCCTATTTTAAATAGGAAAGAACACCCTCTTTGAGATAGCATATTACGAAGTGTTTTCTCACCTATCCCAGAGTATGCAGATGCTTCTTTTACTGTCATATTAAGTTTTAACCAAAAAGGTATTATTTTATTTTCTGTCATGTCCCCTCCCATTAAAATAAGACTCAGCACAAGCCAAGCCCTATTTTTCGATATTTATACGTGTTACTTCTATTGCATCGTTAAGACCTTTAAGCTCTTTTGCATATTTCTTAATTAAAGGTCTGATTTTTTCTATCATCTGATTGTAAGATTCTTCTGCTATACGTGCCTTCTTGATAGCATCATCAAGTATAAGTCGGTCTTTCTCAAGCCTTACTATCAGCTCTTTTGCTTCATTGTACCCTTCGTTTTTCACATTTTCATAAAGGTAGTTATCTGTCTTTATGGATAGTTGCGTGAATTACGCACGAAAAGGCATTACACAAGCATTGAAAACCTATGTAACGACTCTTGAAAATGGTAAAAAATACCAACTATTATTAGCTAATGATTGGTTAAGAAATTATATAATTTTTTCATCATATTTTGATTATCTTTCTTTTTATTGTCTATATTATTTTTTTCATTTAGTTCAAAACTTTTCTCAATATCATCTAAAACTACACTAATATATGCTACCCATTCATCTCTTTTATGTTCAAATTTACTATTGCATAAACTAACTATAATACAAATTAGAATGATAGCTGCCACAACTGATATAGATATCCATATAATAAGAATTCCTATAATATATTTATTACTTCCTGTTACCAAATCATTATAAATTGAATATGCATTATAAAATATTCCCATAATTACAGAAGAAACCGAAAAAAACAATGAATAATTAGCTAAACTTTTTTCTTTAAAATTCTTATGTTTTTCTATCTCGGCTCTTAATTGTAATATTTTGTCATAATCATTTCCAATATAATTTTTCAATTTTTTTCTAACACTTTCAATATCATATCCTTCATTTTCCTTTTCGAGTTTATCGCACATTTCAATTAATTTATCCATATATTTCTCCATTTCATAATAATATTATATAGTTTATCACATAAATTTATCATTTTTTAATCGATTTATTTTCAATATTCAATTTTCAATGTACATTTACCACCTAATATGAAAGTCTGATTTCTTGTTGGGCTTCTTCCATAGCTTCAGCAGCGTATTTAGACTTGTTTACCAAAATGGTCGATAGCACTAGCAGCTAATTCAATTCCTTTGGTTACTAAAGCCATTACTAGCATATTTCCTGCCATAGAAACTGCTTTGAATGCTACTGATTGTGCTTTTGCAGCAAGTGTTGAAGTCTTTTGTGCCGCTGTAAGAGCTTCTGTTGAAACTTTTGCACCATTAGCACTTTGTAATAATCGTATAGTTTCGGTATTTGTATTCTTTGTTGCTTCTGCCAACGCCTTTTTCAGACGAAACACCTAAATCTAATAAATTATTATATTTTTGATATGCAGTTAAATCAATAGTTCCTTTATTTAAAAAAACTTCTTTGAAGCCTTTAGTTTGAACATCATAAATAATATCTTTGATTTCAGATACTGATTTACCAAACAATCCAATTTCTTGATTGACATTTGAAATGTCGTTTTTTATTGTGCGTTTTTTATTGTTGTGAATATCGGCTGACTTGAAAAAGTAAATTCCAGTGCAAGAGTAAATTCCATCGTGATTTAAATTTTGCTGGTTTAACAAGAAATTTTTGGACTAAATCTCTCGTTTTCTGCTATAATTAATGTAACTTATCGAAATTTTCTCGATTTCTAGACATGCTAAATAGGCTACTGGAATTCGGTGTGCTAGACTAAATTCCACCAGCCGCATCTTAAAAATGTGAAAAGTTTACATCCAGTCTGACAGCAGATTTCGATTAGTTTTATTAATGGTTAAAGCGTATCAGCTTAGGCGTCAGATTAACCTTATCTGGTTCAATCGGCTTAAGCTGAAATGCTTTTAAGATATCCTCACCAAGCGTTTCTAATGCAACTTCATATGGTGTCCTTCCACTGAGGATTTCTCGCGGAGTGGAGTTGATGTGGTTTACGATGAGATTCACATCCCATTGTGTTAAGAATTCAAAAGAAGTTCCTTTCGGTAAAACCATACGAAGCATTGTGTGTGCTTGTTCTATAGCGCCTTTTTGTCCGCTGCGCATTGGATCACAATAGTAGATGCTGCTTCTCTGGATTCCCTGAATGCCTGTCTCAAGGCTTACCGGATCTCCGAATTCGGAACCTCTATCAGTCAATATATTTTCAAAAACGGATATAAATTCATATGTGCCCAGGCGCTTCTCTAAACGGTCAAAGGTAAGTCTTACAGCACCTTTGGTACATCTGTTAAGTAAAAAGGCAAGAAATAGCTTTTCTTTCGTAAAAAACAGTGTCAGGAGAGTCTTGTTTGATTCTCTTGAGGAATGGACTGTATCCATTTCCACAAAAGACGACAGTTCTAATGAACAAAAGTCAGAGTAGGTTCTGTGTGTAAAAACAGAACGATCAGTGATTTGTGTTTTATGGCACTTTTGCGGTTTGAATTTTGCCTGTCTTTTCAAATCAATATTTCTTGCTGTGAAGAGTCCTTTGTCAATGTATGTGTACATAGAACGGACAGACATATCCAGTTCCGGGTGATTTGTAAGGATTTGATAAGGGGATTGCCCCTGCTCAATTAATGGAGATATGATCTGGTCTTTCTGATGGAGCTGGTGCTTGGTCATATTTATTCCAGAACGAGAAGATATCAGCAGTTCACGATATTTTCTGTCAGCAGCACGGCCGTTGTAATAGTATTTATGTGCAATCGTGCAGTGATTTATCTTTTTCGTGCAGCCATTGCAAACATATGGCGCTTTGTCCAATCGTTTACATCGTTCTTTTTCAAAGTCCTTGCAGGTCTGATTACATGTAGGACATGAGGCACATTTAATGCCACAGAGAAGGATTTTTCCACAGGCATTGGTCTTTTGACAATGGTAACGATGAATGCAAAAGTTCTTTGCGTTATAAAAAGTACCTTTGTGATACCAATCTGAAAGTCGATGAGCACGGACTTCTTTAGATATAGTTGTTGGATCTTTACATAGAAATGCTGCAATGTCTTTAAAGGGAGTCCCTTTTGCCAGTTCATTTTCAATATAGATACGATCATTTAAAGTTTAAAGTAAGGTGTTTCTGGTTTCCTGGTATATATTTACTCATAATGATTCTCCTTCTACTGCTGTCAGAAGGAGTCATAACCATAACATGATTGTATGAAAGAGTAAATATCTACTGTGCGAGAGTAAATTCCATCACCCCATTGGGCGGTGGAATTTAGAAATTCATTTTTGGGTTGTGAATATCGTACTATTTTTTCTTTACATTATACTTGTTTGAGGGGTATAATATTTTTATGGAGGTAAATTGAACATGATTGTCAATAAAGATATATTGGAATGTACAAGTTGTCATAAAATATATGGATTCGAAGCGTCAAAACCATATAGTAAATATTGTTTAAAATGTGGTGGCAGATTAAAATTTTTATTCAATGAAAATTGTGATACTGAATTAGCAGAAAAACGAAAAAATGAAAAACCATATGATCCAACAAAAGATCCGAACAGTCCATATTATATTGCTAACATCGAATGTCCATATTGTCACTCAACCAACACTTCTAAAATTTCTACAGTAAATAGAGCAGTATCGGTAAGCATGGTTGGGTTGGCTAGTAAAAAGATTGGAAAGCAGTGGCATTGCAATATATGCAAATCAGATTTTTAATATAAATATTGAAGACACCTCATTAACGTGGTGTCTTTACGTATGTCTTGTTCCTTTGTCATGTTCGCTAGAACCAGTATAGTTTTTAAACAAAAATGTATTGTCTTTTTTATATTCGTAATAAACTCTGCACACATCATTTATTCTAAAACTTCGTATACTTTTTGTTTTTATTTGTTCATCATGAAGACCTACAACCTTGGCAACTTCGTTAGGTTTTAAAGTAAGTCTTTGTACTATCGTATAAATTATTTTTTCCTTCTTATCAGTAGTTTTGTAAAAGGAATTTATAAATGAGGAATCATATTCTAGTTTGTAAACAAAATTTTTATCAGGAAAATATTTTTGTCTAGTTATTTCAAGAAGTTCAGTAAGTATGGTATTATTAACTTTTATCTTATTCCATCTTTTGCTTATTTCTTCAGATATATTTATCGAATCATCAAATAAATATGTAATTTGTGGTATCAATATATTATCATGACATTCGCAACTAAATGTAAATTTATGATTATTTGGTTCGTCAACAATAAAATCAAAATTAATATCCTTTTCCAACATATAATGTATTAAAGATAGAGTCGGAGAGACTATATCTTTTGAAGAAATTGTACTAATAATATTTGGATCACTTTTACACATATCGTATCCTACAGAAGATTGTATATTGTTAGTATTTTGAAATAATGATACAGTAATATCACTTGTGTCTTGAGATAACCAAGGATGTAAATTCGGTTGTTCCCACAACATAAGTTCCAAATCATCATTCCAATAAATTTTAACATCATTTTTTAATGTATAGTCAAAAATTTTTAATAATCTTTTCAAAAAGATATCTTTTTTATTTTTATCATTCCACTCATCATCCTCGATGAACAAAAGCGTAGGACATAAAAGCACATTCATAGCTATACCTCTTAAACAATATTATCTTTTATTTTCTCTCTTTTGATAACCCCTGCTTTCATTAAGGCGAATTGCTCAGAAGCACCTTGATCAAAAAATTCTTTTGGATTCTCTAAAATACCATATTCATCATCAAATATAATAGATATAGATTTTGAATTATACATTTCTTCTTGTGTTATAAAATAAATATTAATTTTATCTTTTAATTTACGACTATCATCTTCGATAATTCTACGGATTAAGCGAGTTTTAATATGCTCACTATGTGTTTCTATAATAACATTTCTTCCAGTTTGTGCTAGGGTTACTAAAAAATCAGCCATTTGCAACTCCATCCTTGGATGCAAATGAATTTCTGGTTGCTCAATCAAAAGCGTCTGTTCTTTATCCATAAAGATACCTTGGATAATTATAGGTAGTATTTGGCTTGCTCCAAATCCAACATCCACAATGTTTTGGTTATTAAGATTTAATGAAACAGTACCATTCGCGTCCCCTATTATATTTAAATTGCCTAATTGAAAATAGGTTAGCCATTGTTGGATAATTTCTTCAAAACGTGCAGTAACATACCCATCATTATCTATATCAAATTTATTTACCAAGGGGCAGAATATATCTGTTCTAATTTTTTTGTTTTTATATTTAGCTAATAAAATAGGAGCATTTTCCCCCGTTACACCAACAGAATTTACATTTTTATTTATTAAATATGTTCGTTCTGGTGTATTACGCAATGGCGCAATGTAATTAATTCCATTAAATTGATTTGATATGATTCTTGTTATTGCAAGTATATTTGGAACAACATTTTTTATATAATATTTCATATCGTAAGCAAATATATTTGATATTGCTAATCCATTAAAAGTACAAGCACATTTATAATTTGTAAAATGACCTGTTTGCTTGTTATTAATTTTCCGTTTATTTAAATAAGGTATGTTTTCCCATGATAATAAATGCGGTTCGGTTAGCCCTTTTTCTTCTTTTTCATTTTGAGGATGCCAACCAAAAGTGATTTTTCCAGTATATTCTTCGAGTAAACCATCTTTTCCTTCAACATTAATATCAATAGAATAAAATTTAATCCTATTATTAGATAAATATGGGGAAAATTCATTATTTGAATCTACATGTTTTTCTACTGTAATTTTTATTTTAAATATAAAACGAACTATAGTTGTATTGATACATTCATAAATTCTTTTTAATTCATTAAATTCTTCTGCATCATGTTTCTTAACATATTTACCTGTGGTATCTAAAGTGTGATTATATATCTCAAACTTATTAACAATATCAAAAGTATTTTTCTGCCGATTTAATGTGTTTATTGCACTATCAAAACTACCACAATCAACTAAATCACCAGATAATAACAATGTAGGATCGGCTAATTTACTTTCGGCTGTTTGTTTCAACATTAATAAACTTTTTAATATAGAACTTTTTCCGCTACTATTAACCCCACATAATACGGTAAGTGGAGCAATTTCAATATCCGTTTTTTCTTTAAAGCATTTATAGTTTTCTAAACTAATAGATTTTAACATACCCATATCCTCCAAAATTTCCTTCTATTTTATCAAATTTTACCATTCTCGACAACAAGAACTTATGTTTACAATATCAAATCTCGCATAAACGAGTATTAATATAATAACTCGCATACACAACAAAATTCATTATTTTTATTTGCCATTACAAAAATCTCCTTTATGCTTTCTTCTGTTTCTTCTTCTGTTCCTTTTTACGTTTGCGCTCATCATGTTTCCAAGCTCTACCAGCAAATTTTGCCATTTCTGGATTGTCAAAGATATAACTTACAGGACGCACAAATGGATTACTTTCTCTCTTCTTTGAATTAATTTTTACTAATACAGAATTTGTATCTTTAAATACTTTCAAAATAATTACACCAATAGTTCCTGAATAACTACATGTATAATATTTCTCTCCGATAACAATTTTATCTATTTCTACTGGAATTGGTTTTTTATATCCCATTTTTTAATTCTCCTTTCTTTCGTTGAAAGATTTGTGTAGCCATGCGGAACAAATCTTTTTGTTTCTGGAACAGAAACCCACTATTCAAGAAAATAACATCCATTAGTAATAATCCCTCTTATCTGATCACATACTGCATTAGTAGGAATATTTTTATCCTTTACACTCTGCAATGCAGTTTTAATATCATCCAATGACATTCTGTATTCTTTCATAAGAACATCAATAAAAGGTTGTCTGTATTCTATCAGCTTATCTCGTTCCAACTTATGATTATTGTAATTGGACGCTCTGTACTGCTTTCCCTTATAAGCAAGGTCATTGATTTTCTTCTCATGCTTTGCTATGCAATTTAATATGTACTCCTTTGTAAGAGTATTTGTATTCAATTTATCTTCCATCTTTAATCTATAACTTCTATCCATGTCTTACCTCCCTAGTGGGTGTCTGCGTGGCAGCCACAAATGATATTTGTTCCGTTCCTTACGTCACTACACAAAATCATTGATTCTCGTATAATTTTTTTGTATTTAAAAAAATGACACTTTATATTCGTAATAGGATGATATTTAAAAACACCCCCAATTAGACACACCAACTAGGTATATGTAATATATATTAGAGTGTCTAAATTGGGGTCTAAATTATTCCACCCTAAATTTGCAAATATATCATCTAATTCCTTGTCATATTGTTTTCTTTTTTCTTCCTGTTCCTTCTCATACTTAATAGATAAGAACTTTTGTGATAATTTTCTTTGAATATCAACATAGTATTTTGGATATGTAAATATTTCCTCTACATCTTTCAACGCAGGAACTTTGCCCCAATTATCTTCTTTCCAGTTTTCCACATATTCGTCATATTCAATCAATGCTTTTTTCATCCTATTATCAGAAACAGTCTGAGCATTTTTATCTATTGATCCTATAACCAATTCATTCAGATACAACATCTGTAACTCATGTTGTAGCAGTACACGCACCAAGTTAATATCATAATTGTTGTTTACATAGATACTTGTCGCAAAATACTTTCTGAATGAATGTGAACCGATTCCCCTAAGCTCCAAGTAATCACATGTAAGTTTCAGATGCTTTGTAACAGCTCTTTCAGATATGTCAAACAATTTTGCATTTGGGTGTATATTATTTTCCAGTGCATATGACTGAATGTAAATGTATATATCTGTTGGTACTGTAAACTCTCTCCGCTTTTGCGTTTTCTGTTCTATGATGTTGAGTCTGTATCTATCACCATCTCTTATTATGTCTGATAGCCTTAAATGTAATATGTCACTGATTCTAAGTCCAAGATTTGCTTCAAGTGATAATGCTGTAGCAACTCTGTTGTTTGGCTTTACAATATGACCATCTGGACAGATACCCCCCTGTCGGATTGTTGTTATGATTAGTTTGTATTGTTCCTCTGTCAATGCGACAGTTTTCTTATTCAATATCTCACCACCTAAAAAGTTCCTATTGTTGATAATATTTAGTTCTTATTTCCATTGATTTATTTGATAGTTTCCAGTAAACCGCACCAATAAAGGAAAGTTCCATTTCCGTAACAGATTAGGTACTAAATTTTTTATTGTCATTTCTGTTGTACTATCTTATACTATCAATGTAATAAAAACCCCCTTCAATTTCTCCACACTTTCAACAATTTTTTCAAAATAATTTTTATGAGGTAAATAATGAATATAGAAATACACGAGCGTAATCGCTTCAATAAACTTTTACACAAGATACATAATAATATAGAAGATACTGCTTTTAAATTGCTTTTAAGCATTCCAGAAGATATGATTCCAAGCTCCCTTATGAATCGGATTGAGCATTATATTGATAAACGTATGAATGAGTTACAGTATCAGCTTATTCGTGACAACTGGCGCAGTATAGAGCTTGAGAAAGCAGCAGTACAACTTAATAGCAAGAATTAAAAATAAACACCTTTGGATTTTCCATTGGTGTTTTTTATTGAACATTTGTTTTGTATATGATATAATTGGCTATGTAATTGAACAGAAAGCAGGATGTGATTTTCCGATTGTTAGATGCCCTCTAGTTTACAAAGGAGGGTGATGCCCTATGAGTTTAGATAATGTATTAACTCTTCTACTCGTCATATTTGCGGCTCTGTCATACATAGACAATCATAATAATAAAAAGAAATAGCATCCTCTACGGCTCAATGTGAAGGATGCTATTCTTTATAGCTTAATTTTACTGAGGGCAAATCGGAGTTCATATCCGATTCACTTTCTAAGTAGATTATACATGAGGGTGCTTGAGAAATCAAGTACCCTTTTTTTATCTTATCCTTGATTGCTTGACATATAAATCCTGCTTTTGAGCATTTTTTAGCTGTACAGTAGTTATTGTTATGGAATGGTCTGAAAAACACATAATAATCACGTTCTATATGCTTTGATATAGTCTTATTAAGATGTCCTAATCATATGGATTACGTCATTCATTATTCAGTTGTATTTTCAGCTCATTTTTGACACCATTTATGAACCACCAAAAACACCATTTTAAACCCACGGCATGAAAAATTATGCCAATTTATGCCAACTTATACCAAGATTTGGTGTTTTATGTAATTTTAATTTTTTCTAAGAAGCCCCAGAATACCGCTATTTTCCAATTATCTCGCGATTGTTTATGAACTCGTACGGTACCTCCTGGTATACGTAATAATTGAGCCAGTTGGAATAAAGTATATTGCCGTGTGACCTCCACTGTAAAAGTGGCTTTTGTGTATCATCATTATCCGGATAGTAGTTCACCGGCATATCTATATCAAGTCCCTTTTTCTTATCCCTCTCGTACTCATTGTGAAGAGTATATCTGTCATACTCAGGATGTCCCATCACAAAAATCTTTTTACCGTCCTGATCCATCAGAAGGAATACTCCGGCATCATCCGACTCCGCAAGTATAGTAAGCTCAGGATGCTTTAATATATCCTCCTTTAAGACCTCGGTATGTCTTGAGTGCGGTGCGTAAAACACGTCATCGAAGCCTCTGACAAGTGGGATTTTTCTGTTCTTTACACGGTGCGCATACACACCAAACTTCTTCTTCGGAAGCACACGCTTTGGTATGCCGTAGTGATAATATAATCCTGCCTGTGCACCCCAGCACAGATGAAGTGTGGAGAAAGCATGTGTCTTGCTCCACTCCATTATACTGCATATCTCATCCCAGTAGTCTACCTCCTCGTATTCCATAAGCTCAACCGGTGCCCCTGTGATTATCATGCCGTCAAAGTACCTGTCCTTTATATCGTCAAAGGTCTCGTAAAATTTGTTCAGATGACTGAGTGATGTGTGAGTGGCCTCGTGAGTAGATGTGGTCACAAACGTTACATTGACCTGTATAGGGGTATTTGACAGCGAGCGCAGTATCTGAAGCTCTGTGTCCTCCTTTAATGGCATGAGATTTACAATCGCAATCTCCAGCTGTCTGATGTTCTGATGTGATGCCCTGTTTTCGTCCATCACAAATATATTTTCTCTCTCAAGTATTTCCTTTACAGGTAAATCATTTTGTGTCTTTATAGGCATTTTATAACCTCTTTTCTAACGCCCAAACATCTCTATAAATGTATCCTCCGAGATGATAGGTATTCCTAATTCTTTTGCTTTTTTATTTTTTGATGAAGTAGATTCAGTGTCGTTATTTACCAGATAGTCTGTCTTTTTTGACACGCTTCCTGTCACCTTACCGCCCTGTGACTCCACATAGGCCTTAAACTCGCTTCTGTTGGCAAAATCATGCACATCGCCTGTGATGACAAAGGTCTTGCCGTTTAAGCTGCCCTCCGACATATCCTTTATATCGACCTTTTCTATGTCAAGCTCCTTAATCAGTGCTTCAAACATTGCGCTGTTTTTTGGATTTGCATACCATTCAAGTATGGAGCCTGACTTTTCCTGGCCTATACCGTCTATATCCACAAAATCTGTGGCATTTCTCATCCTGTCCGCGAAGCCATCAAAGCCTATTGCATTGACAATCTTCTTGCCTGCATCGGTACCTATAAGAGGTATACAGAGTGCAAATATCAGATTAACCGGATGGACATGTCTGCTTTTTTCGATGGCAGCCTGCATATTCATGCATGATTTTTCTCCAAAGCCTTCCATGCTGCTTATCTTATCAAAATGCTCGGGCAGATGGTATATGTCAGGGAACTGTTTTATGAATCCCTCATTTATAAATTTTAGCATTGTCTGTACCGAAAGTCCATCTATATCCATTCCGCTTTTGCTGACAAATCTTGAAAACTTTTTGACATTCTTGGCTGTACAGTCAGGGTTTGTGCAATGCAGAGTCTTCACACCGCTGTTTTTACTTACAAATATGCGTGTCGGATGATGACACACCGGACATTCCTTCGGAATCTCAACTGCTCCCACCGCATCCTTTACAGCTATGCATTTCGGAATAATCTTGTTGGCTTTTATCACGGAAAGTGTACACTCTTTTCCCACCCCAAGCCTTTCTATTTCAGTCAGATTGCAAAGCGAAGCTCTCGAAACCGTCGTACCCTCTATCTGCACCGGCTCAAAAACAGCCACCGGCGATATTGTCGAAACCGCACACGACCATTCAATATAACGAAGCCTCGTATCTACAGCCTCATCCTGCCACTTGAAGGCAAAACCTGCTCTCGTTGCATGATGTCCCGTGACGCTTCCGCCTGCAGCGTAGGCAGTGTCATCATAGCATATGACAAGTCCGTCCACAGGCACATCCATCCTGCCACTCTCGACATCCCTTGTCCAGCGTTTTACAGCCTCATCAAGGCCTGCCGCATCTGTCGCCTCCCTTTTGACAACATTAAATTTCATATCACTAAGATAGCTCATTCTATCCCCCCATGATATGATATCATCATCTATATGCACGAGTGTAAACGCATAAAACACTACATGTCTGCGCTTCACTTCTTCCACATCATCGAGATTTAATGTACCGGAGGCAAGGTTCCTTGGATTGGCATATTTCTCATCATCGTCCTCGATTGTATCATTTAACAGCTTAAAATCCGTGTAGGAAATTGTCGCTTCCCCTCTTACAACCATATGTCCCTTGTATGGTATCTCCTTTGGGAAGCCGCTTATGGCATCCTGCAAAAAGGTGATGTTACTTCCTACAGTTCCATTTCCTCTCGTCAGTATTTTCACAAGCCTGCCACCGTCATATGTGAGCACGAGTGTCAGTCCATCGAGCTTCCATGAAAGCCAGATTGGCATATCACCTGCCCATTTCTTAAGCTCCTCAATACTCTTTGTCTTTGCAAGTGAAAGTGCCGGATACTCATGCGGCTCACGATTTCCAGCCTCTGCCTCATAGCCTGCATTCTGTGTCGGACTGTCCTGACGGATATATCCTGTTTCTTTTTCAAGCTGAGTAAGCTCATCAAACAGTGCATCCCACTCGTAGTTTGGCATTATTTCATCTGCGCCGTTGTAGTAAGCTTTTGATGCGCGGTTAAGACTTTCAACAAGCTCATCTATCTTATCTTTTATTTTGTTATTCTCCATGCTGTAATAATCCCCTGTCTGCTTTACTTTGCTCTTCTATCCGGATATTTCTTATCCGTATGTTTCTTATCAGAATGATTCTTATTCGTATCAGGCATAACCGGCTGATTCGAGGAATCCGCAATCAGTCTTTTGAGCCCCTTGTATTCAAGTGGTGTCACCGCCCTGTACTTTCCTCTTGGCAGGTCACCAAGCTCAATATTCATGATTCTCACTCTCTCAAGCTTAACCACACGGTAGCCAAAGTATTCACACATCCGTCTTATCTGTCTGTTGTAGCCCTGTGTCAGAATAATCTTAAACTGCTTTGAGGACAGCTTTTTCACATGGCACTTTCTGGTTGTCACACCAAGCTCTACAAGCGGTACGCCTCCTGCGAGCCCTCTGATGAAGCTGTCAGATATTGTTTTGTTTACTGTGACAATATACTCTTTTTCGTGTCTGTTGCCGGAGCGCATCATCTTATTTACTATCTCGCCATTGTTGGTCAGAAGTAAAAGTCCCTCTGAATCCTTATCCAGCCTGCCAATGGGATAAATGCGCTTTGGGTAATTAAGATAATCTATCACGTTGTTTTTTTCCCTTTTTTCTGCTGTGCAGACTATGCCGGCCGGCTTATTGAGGGCAATCAGTATCATCTCTTCTTCCTTTGATACTACCTGTCCATTATATGTGACAGTCTGTCCCTTTAGAACTCTGTCACCTGTCTTTGCTGTCACGCCGTCTATTCTTACTTTGCCGGCTTCTATCTGCCTGTCTGCCTCACGCCTTGAGCACACGCCCGCTTCACTGAGGAATTTATTTATTCTTACACCATTTTCTTCCATACCATATCCTCTTTTTAGATTGCTTTATCCGATATACATAAACCAGGCTGCAGCCTTTTCTACTCTTTACAGCAGCCATTTGCTATGTAGATTAAAACACGGAGACCTTTAAGCCTCCGTGTTGCTTCTTATGATTGTATGCACATCTGTTACTTTGTATTGCTTTTACTGTCCTACTGTCTGGAGATTCTCTGTCTTGATATAAGCTCTGCCATTTGTTCCGGCGCTGTAGGATACTATAGTCCAGTCGCCCTCTGTGCCATATGCTGTAAGTGTTACCTGTTCCTTTAAGAGACCAAGCTCCTTTGCATCTGTGCTTGCACCGTCACGTACCTTTACAACATCCTTTGTCACTACCTGATACTCAGCCGGTGCCTGTGGCTGCTCGGCTGTCTGCTGATTGGCTGCATTTGTATCTGTGGTCTGTTGATCTGTGGTCTGTCCTGCATTTGCATCTGTGGTCTGTCCGGCATTTGCATCCGTAGTCTGCTGGTCTGTAGTCTGTCCTGCATTTGCATCTGTAGTCTGCTGGTCGCTGTTTTGTGCTGCATCATCTGCCTGCTGTGTATCTGCCTCTGTAGTCTGTGTGTCTGCATCAGACTTCTTTAAATTGGCAATGCCAGACGATGTGTACCACTGCTTTATAGCACCTGTGAGTGTTGTCTCAAGCATAGTCTTTAAATTGGCATCAGAACCGACCGCCTGCTCATATGCCTTTTGTACCTCCTCATGAAGGTCTGCAAACTCAGATGAAGCAGTATACTTAGAAATAAGCTCCATAATATCGTCATCGAGTTCATTCTCGCAGTATGTTCTGTTGAAATTACTGTATACATTGTTTATAAAGAGCTTTCCGTCCTTACCTGTCTCTATATAAAAGAAGTCAAGTGTAGGTGCCTGTGTATCAACTCCCGTAAACTTTATGCTGTTTTTAACAGACACAAAGTATGTTCCCTTTTTCAAGCCATTCTTGGTGTAAGGTGTAATGTCATTAACTGACTCATAGTACTGGCTGACAACACCAATATAGCTCTTCTCGTTGTCGCTCATAGGTGTCGCAAGCTTGCCAAGTGTATCAAGGTCATCACCCACGTATGCCTTATAATAATCAGCAAGTAATGTGCTGATATCGTCCTTGGCGTCATTTGTGTAATCCTTTTCAAACTCAAAATCCTTCACCGAAATCTCTGTCTGTGATCCGGCTTCAGTATTGGATTGTCTGCCATTATTGCCTCCTGCGACAACTACTATAAGTATAAGTATGAGTCCTACAAGTACACCTGCTACTCCAACGTATTTTTTATTTTCTGCGCAAAACTGCTTTATATTATCCAATGTTTCCTTGTTAAAAAAGTCCTTCATATGGTTCCTCCATTAACCCAACATATCAAAATCAAAGTATGTGACCGACGCGAATCGAACGCGCACTCGCCGGAGTCGGAGTCCGGAATTTTATCCATTAAACTACGGTCACAAAAAAAGTTACCAACTATTTATATCACATCTTTTACTTTTTTTCAATGTTACTTTTTTCTTATTATAGTCTTTTAGTGTTTTATTATAACTTATTATGCATACTATTATAATTGATAAAAATTTGACAATATATTTCATTTATCTTATTATTTAACTGTTTGGGCATTATATATTGGAAATTTTTTCCGATATGCCATAAAAATATACCATTTTAATTAATACAATTACTATTTATATAAGGAGCAGTATTATGAGTTTCACATTTTTAAACCAGCTTCCAACTCCTGCACAGATTAAGGAGGAATATCCTCTGTCAAAGGAGCTTACCAAGCTTAAAGCGAAGCGCGATGCAATGATTTCAGATGTTATCTGCGGAAAAGATGATAGATTTCTCGTCATTATCGGACCATGTTCAGCCGACAACGAGGATTCAGTCTGTGACTATGTCAGCCGTCTGACAAAGATTCAGGAGGATGTAAAGGACCGCGTAATTATCATCCCACGTGTATATACAAATAAACCAAGAACAACCGGCGAGGGCTACAAGGGTATCGCCTCACAGCCTGACCCTGAGAAGGCTCCTGATATGGTTGAGGGTCTTATTGCCATGAGAAAAATGCACATCCGCGCCATCGCAGAAAGCGGGCTCACCTGTGCAGATGAGATGCTTTATCCTGAGAACTGGGGCTATGTTGAGGATCTCCTCTCATATGTCGCAATTGGTGCTCGTTCTGTTGAGGATCAGCAGCATCGTCTCACCGTCAGCGGCTTCGATGTGGCAAGCGGTATGAAAAACCCTACAAGTGGTGATTTTTCTGTCATGCTCAATTCTGTTTATGCAGCACAGCACCCACATCATTTTGTTTACAGAGGCTATGAGGTTGAGACATCAGGAAATCCTCTGACACACGTTGTTTTAAGAGGCGCAGTCAGCAAGCATGGCAACACTACAACAAACTACCATTACGAGGATTTAATCCGTCTGCACGAGATGTATGACAAGATGGATGTTGTCAATCCTGCTGCTATCATAGATACAAACCATTCAAACTCCGGAAAGCAGTTCAAGGAGCAGATTCGTATCGCCAAAGAAGTTATGCACAACAGACAGCTTTCCTCTGATATCAAATCACTTGTCAAGGGTCTCATGATTGAGAGCTATATTGAGGAGGGCAGCCAGAAGATTGGCGAGCATGTCTACGGAAAATCCATCACCGATCCTTGTCTTGGATGGGAGGATTCAAAGAAGCTTATCTACGATATTGCAGAAATGAATTCTTAAGCCACAAACTATATACATATTTTTCATAAAATACGAGCCACAGAATTTTATATCCTGTGGCTCGTATTATTTTGTCTGTTTATTTAATCATATTACTATAAGCAAGAACTGCACTGACTGTTTTGGAATCCTGTATTTTTCCCGCATAAATCATGTCGCACAGCTCCTTTAGGGTGTATATCTCTACATCGATTGACTCGGCATCATCGAGATGCTGCTCGCCCTTTTTCAGGTTTTTGGCAAGATAAACATCTACTTCTTCGTCGCAAAAGGCTACTGTTGTGCGAAGCGAAAGTAAAAACGAGATATCATCAGAACTGTAGCCAGTCTCCTCCTTAAGCTCCCTTTCTGCACACAGTCTGGTATCTTCTCCCACAAAGTCTCTGCAGCCGGCCGGAATCTCTATTGTCTCTCTCTCGAGAGCATTTCTATACTGACGCACCATGATTATCCTGCCGTCATCAAGCACCGGAAGCACTGCCGCAGCGCCCTTTCTGTGTGAGACAAAATCCCATTCCTCAGTCTTACCGTTTGCAAACTGCATTGTATCCTTGTATATATCGAGTATTGAGCCCTTATATACAAGCTCTCTTTTTTGCCGTTTCATTTCATCAATCATTTTCCTGTTTACCTTCTAAATAATTTAAATTCAAAGTTACCGTTCTGATTAGAAATCCACCTCTGTGTCATAATAGCAGCATTTGAGAAGCTTCTCCATCTCCTCCTGGCTTGGCTGGCGAGGATTTGAGCCTGTACAAGCATCAAGGATAGCATTTGCAGCAATCTCAGGAAGTCTCTCAAGGAATACCTCCTCCGGTACAAAGCCCTGCTCTGTTGGATAGCTGTCTGCTCCGTAATTCTTGATGCAGTGTGGGATATTCAGATCATCATTCATACCACGTAAGTATTTGATAAGAAGCTCAACCTTCTCATCAAGTGTCTCTCCACCCAGTTTCATGAAATCTGCTATTACGCCATAGCGCTCCTTTGCTGTCTCGTCCTTTGCATTAAAAGCAATAACCTTTGGCAGATACATGGCATTGGCTGCTCCGTGGATGATATGTGCACCATAATCTGCAAAAGCTGCGCCTGTCTTGTGTGCCATGGAATGAACTATTCCAAGTAGTGCGTTGGAGAATGCCATTCCTGCCAGACACTGCGCATTGTGCATCGCATCTCTCTTTGCCATATCACCATTGTATGAATCAATCAGGTCATGCTGTATCATCTCTATTGCATGGAGTGCAAGTGGATCTGTAAAGTCACTGTTGGCTGTTGATACATATGCCTCGATGGCATGTGTCATGGCATCCATTCCTGTGTGTGCAACAAGCTTCTGTGGCATTGTCTCTGCAAGCTCAGGGTCTACGATTGCAACATCAGGTGTTATCTCAAAGTCTGCGATTGGATACTTGATACCCTTCTCATAATCTGTGATGATTGAGAACGCAGTAACCTCAGTTGCTGTACCTGATGTGGATGAAATAGCACAGAAATGTGCCTTCTTTCTAAGCTTTGGAATACCAAATACCTTGCACATATCCTCAAATGTGATATCCGGATACTCGTACTTAATCCACATAGCCTTAGCTGCGTCTATAGGTGAGCCACCACCAATTGCTACAATCCAGTCCGGTTCAAACTCAGTCATGGCAGCCGCACCTTTCATAACTGTCTCAACTGACGGATCCGGCTCAATTCCCTCAAAAAGCCTAACCTCCATGCCTGCTTCCTTCAAATAAGCCTCGGCTTTGTCTAAAAAGCCAAATCTCTTCATTGAGCCTCCGCCCACACAGATAATAGCCTTCTTGCCCTCAAAGCTCTTTAATGCCTCAAGCGCACCCTTTCCATGATATAAATCTCTTGGTAATGTAAATCTCTGCATTGTAAAACCCTCCATATGATATTTTTTATATAGTTTCTCCCTTGTAATATTTATAAATATTGCAGCCATCAAATGCTGAATAGTTGCTAAATATTACACTTACCATTTTATAACATTTTACTAATTTTGTCACGTACCATTATCTATTTTTGTGAATACAAGATATCTTATACATATATTTTTATGCAATATATACAAATTTCTTTAGTAGTAATGAACAGTTACCGATAATTTATTTCATACCATAAGCACAACATTGTAAAAATCGGCTGCATTTACGTTTTTTTTGCAAAAAAGAAAAGGCTTCATAAGAAGCCTTTTCAAATGTACATGTTATTATGTCAAACCGACAATACGCTAATGCTCTACTTTGCGTAATCCACTATACGTGACTCACGTATTACATTAACCTTTATCTGACCCGGATACTCTAACTCAGACTCAATCTGCTTAGATATGTCTCTGGCCATGATAACCATGTCGGCGTCGCTGACCTGCTCAGGAACTACCATAATACGAATCTCTCTACCTGCCTGAATAGCAAAAGATTTCTCTACCCCTTTATAACCATTTGTAATGTCCTCTAACTGCTGAAGACGATTTGAATATGTCTCCAAAGTCTCTCTTCTTGCACCCGGACGTGCCGCACTGATCGTATCAGCTGCCTGCACGAGACATGCAATAAGTGACTCCGGTTCAACATCACCGTGATGTGATTCTACTGCATTAATCACAAGTGGTGACTCTTTGTATTTCTTACATAATTCGGCACCGAGCTGGATATGTGAACCCTCCATCTCGTGATCTACTGCCTTACCTATATCATGTAATAAGCCTGCACGCTTTGCCATTCTGACATCCTCACCAATTTCAGCAGCCAGTAAGCCAGTCAGCTGTGCAACCTCGATAGAATGCTTTAACGCATTCTGACCGTAGCTTGTTCTAAACTTCATCTTTCCAAGAAGACGCACAAGCTCCGGGTGAATACCATGTATGCCCACCTCAAGTGTGGCAGCCTCACCCTCTTCACGAATCATATTATCGACTTCCTTTTGAGCCTTCTCAACCATCTCCTCTATACGAGCCGGATGGATTCTTCCGTCAACAATAAGCTTCTCAAGAGCTATTCTTGCAACCTCTCTTCTAATTGGATCAAAGCTTGACAAGATAACTGCCTCAGGTGTGTCATCTATAATCAGATCTACACCTGTCATAGTCTCGAGAGTACGGATATTACGTCCCTCTCTTCCTATGATACGTCCCTTCATCTCATCATTCGGAAGCGATACTACTGAAATAGTAGTCTCAGACACATGGTCTGCTGCACATTTCTGAATAGCTGTAACCACGTAATCCTTAGCCTTACGGTTTGCCTCTTCCTTTGCTTTGTTTTCCATTTCCTTAATCATTTTTGCAGTATCAAGTTTTACATCTTCTTCAATGGTCTTTAAGAGATATTCTTTAGCTTGCTCGGAGGTTAATCCAGAGATTCTTTCAAGTTCCTGTAAACGCTGCTCGTTAAGCTTTGATATTTCAATCTTCTGCTTCTTGAGTTCCTCTTCCTTAACTGCAAATCCGGCTTCACGCTTCTCGATAGCTTCGAGCTTCTTGTCGACATTCTCTTCCTTCTGAACGATACGACGCTCATTACGGGAAATCTCGTTTCTACGCTCTTTGATTTCCTTATCCAGATCATTCTTAGCCTTTATAGACTCTTCCTTGATCTCAAGCATAGACTCGCGCTTCTTTTCCTCCGCAGTCTTTACAGCCTCATCAATGATTCCTCTTGCCTTCTCCTCAGCATTTCCTATCTTGGAGTTAGCAGATTTCTTCTGATATAAAGCGGCTGCAAACCATACAATCAATGCAGTAATAATAATAGAAACTACAGCAGTAATGATATACGGTAGCATTACAGGAGCACCTCCTTTATTAAATTTTCATTGTATTTCACAAATTACAACAATTAAATTCTATACTTTTTGGTGCAAATTGTCAAGGTAATTGTGACCTCATTGCTGAAAGAATCTGGCTGCTCTTAAAGCCCCTGCGCATTAGAAACTGGTATATCCTGCGAAACTCCTTTTCATCACAGTTATCAGGATCATAGTGTTTCTTTTCAAGCAGCTTTGCTATATGTTTCTCTTCATCAGCAGTGTATTCGCTGCCTATGGCACAATTTATATCATCTCTGCCTATGCCCTTTGTCATAAGCTTCTGCTCCAGCTGCCTGCGGCTTAAGCTGTCCTGATGATACCTGACATATGTGGAAGCAAATCTGTAATCATCAAGATAATGAAAGCTCTTGACATAATCTATCGCTGCATCCACACAGCACTCCGGATATCCGCCCTGTGTGAGCTTTTCCCTAAGCTTTCTTTCACTCCTGTCCATCTGTTCAAGCAGATGCAGTGCTCTCTTTTTGGCTCTCTTTCCTACCACCTCAGTTATCAGCTTTTCGTAATCCGCTTCACTGATAAAGGCTCCCTCCATAATAGAGTACCGCACGGCCTCTGTACGGTACAGCACACATGTCGTGCCATTATCAAAGGTCGTGCGGTATTTGCCTTTACCAATATTCTCATATCCGGTAATCTCTATCATATATAACCCTGCTCACTTATTATTCTTCTGCTTCAGGCTTTTTTGAGTCTTCCTGTACTTCAGCCTCCTCATCCTCAGGCTGTGTAAAGTAAAAATCCCTTACCTTTGCCTCAAGCATATCAAAAAATGCCGGATTCTCATGGATATAAGTCTTTGCATTCTCACGACCCTGTCCTATCTTGTCTCCCTCGTATGCGTACCATGCACCGGATTTGTTGACAATGCCTGCATTTACTGCAAGATCAAGCACATCTCCTTCTCTTGAGATACCCTGTCCAAACATGATATCAAACTCTGCCTCTCTGAAAGGAGGAGCTATTTTATTCTTAACAACCTTTACGCGGACATGGTTGCCGACTATCTCACCGCCCTGCTTGAGTGACTCAGTTCTTCTGACATCAAGACGCACTGATGAATAGAACTTTAATGCCCTTCCACCTGTGGTAGTCTCAGGATTTCCAAACATCACACCTACCTTCTCACGAAGCTGATTGATGAATATAACGATACAATTTGACTTGCTGATAACAGCCGTGAGCTTACGGAGCGCCTGACTCATAAGTCTCGCCTGAAGACCCACATGGGAATCCCCCATATCTCCGTCAATCTCGGCCTTTGGTACGAGTGCCGCAACAGAATCGACAACCACAATATCCACAGCGCCGGAACGCACCATGGTCTCTGTTATCTCAAGTGCCTGCTCACCGCAGTCCGGCTGTGAAATATAGAGATTGTCAATATCAACACCTATATTTCTGGCATATACAGGGTCAAGCGCATGCTCCGCATCTATAAAGCCTGCGATGCCGCCTCGCTTCTGTACCTCTGCAACACAGTGGAGTGCAACCGTTGTCTTACCTGATGACTCCGGTCCGTACACCTCAATAATCCTGCCCTTTGGAAGGCCTCCGAGTCCTAATGCAATATCAAGGCTTAATGAGCCTGTAGGTACTGTCTCTACATTCATATTGGCTGAATTGTCGCCAAGCTTCATGACAGAGCCCTTTCCGTATTGTTTCTCAATCTGCGCGATGGCAGCGTCTAATGCTTTTAATTTATCTTCCTTTGCCATAATAATCTCCTATCCTCTCGCGAACAAACGTTCGTTCTGTTATTATAATAATACACTTCTATTCAATTGTCAACAAATAAATTGGAATAATTACAGAATCAGATAGCTGCCCATGCTGCTGTTTGTGCCTCACGCTATACTCTAAAACAGCTATAGCTAAAATACTCAAAAATATACAAATAAAACATAATTAAAAAGACAGTTGCTTTCACAACTGTCTTCATTATACACATAATCTCTCACTAACGTCAAGTCCAAATTCAACCTTGAAATCCTTACCTAGTTTCTTCCAAACTCAGTAAGCACAAGTCCGTCATTTCTATCGAGTGTCATGCCGATGCTCCACTCATTGATGAACAGGAGAAGCGGATTGCCCTTCATGTCGACAACCTTCTTCATGTCGCTTGTTCCGTTAATTGTATCTACATTGACCTCATCCTTGTTCTCAATCCATCTGATATGCTCATATGGCAGATTCTCTAGTCTGATCTGCACATTGTACTCATTTTCAAGTCTGAATTTAAGCACGTCAAACTGAAGTACACCGACCACGCCGACTATAATTTCTTCCATGCCGCCCTTGTACTCCTGGAACATCTGGATAGCACCCTCCTGCGCTATCTGTGTGACGCCCTTCACAAACTGCTTTCTCTTCATGGAATCAACAAGTGATACCCTCGCAAAATGCTCAGGTGCAAATGTCGGGATGCCCTCAAACTCAAATTTATCCTTTGCTGTCGTGAGTGTATCTCCTATAGAGTATACGCCCGGGTCAAACACACCTATGATGTCGCCCGCATATGCCTTGTCCACTATTTTTCTCTCATCTGCCATCATCTGCTGCGGCTGTGAAAGCTTTAGGCTCTTGCCTCCCTGCACATGGTATACCTCCATGCCGGCTGTAAACTGTCCGGAGCAGATTCGCATAAATGCTATTCTGTCCCTGTGGTTTTTGTTCATGTTGGCCTGAATTTTGAATACAAATGCAGAAAAATCCTCTGAAAAAGGATCAATCATTCCGATGTCAGATTGTCTTGCTGTCGGTGCATATGTCATCTTAAGGAAATGCTGTAAAAATGTCTCAACACCAAAGTTTGTGAGAGCAGAGCCGAAAAATACAGGTGAAAGCTCTCCCTTTGTGACAAGCTCCATATCAAAATCGGCACTGGCGCCATCCAGCAGCTCAATTTCATCCATGAGCTGGCTTTTAAATTCCTCTCCGATCTCATCGGAAAGAGCCGGATCATCTATATGAATAATCTTCTCCGAGCCCTCTTTTGTACCCTTTAAGGTATCTGCAAAGGTCATAACCTCCTTGCTGTTTCTGTCATACACACCCTTAAACTGCTTTCCTGAGCCTATCGGCCAGTTGATAGGACATGTCGCGATGCCCAGCTCTTTTTCGATGTCATCGAGAAGCTCAAACGTATCGTTGGCATCACGGTCCATCTTGTTTATGAATGTAAAAATCGGGATATGTCTCATGACACAGACCTTAAAGAGCTTTCTGGTCTGTGCCTCAACACCCTTGCTCGCATCAATTACCATGACGGCCGAATCGGCTGCCATGAGTGTACGGTATGTGTCCTCTGAGAAATCCTGGTGTCCCGGTGTATCAAGGATATTGATACAATATCCGTCATAATTAAACTGTAATACAGATGAAGTAACCGAAATACCTCTCTGCTTTTCTATCTCCATCCAGTCCGAAACAGCATGCTTTGCCGTAGCCTTTCCCTTTACCGAACCGGCCTGGTTTATTGCCCCTCCGTACAAAAGAAACTTCTCTGTCAGAGTAGTCTTTCCTGCATCCGGATGGGAAATTATTGCAAATGTTCTTCTTTTTTCTATTTCCTGTCTTAAGTTATCCACTGATATTTCCTCCAAACAAAATCAGAGTATAGTATAGCTTAAAACGGTTCCCATTTCAAGACACTAAAAATTTATGTATCAGTCCATCGTAGATATGACGATATTTGATGCCCCTATATTGGTTTTTCGCTTGATAATGTCCTCAATCTGAGCCCTCTTTTCATCAGTCACATCTTCCTTTCCAACAATCACATCACAGCAGTCATCACTGAGACTTACCACAGCATTCTTAAATCCCTTTGCCTCAAGCATCATCTGGGCATCCTCCTCCATCTGTGCGTTTTCTGTCAGCTTCACCATGGCATCGACTGCGCTCTTCTTCTCTTCCTCCGACACTCCTGCATCATCAATAATCTTCTGCAGAGCCTCCTTGTTCTTTGAACGCACCTGCTCACGTCCAAGCTTCACCTGTGCCACACACTCCTCACTCTCTGTGGATGCACTTGTCAGTACCGTTTCACCGGCATTTAATATCTCCTCTGTCGAGTCTGTCTCAAGTGCCACCTCATCCGATACCTGTGTATCCGCTTCGCCATTTACAGCTTCGATTTCGGTGGAAAGCACATCCTTTGCATTCATAAAGGTATCCCTGTTATCGTAGCTTATGTATCCGACCACTGCCAAAAGAAGTGCAAGCGTCGTAATAATTATCTGATTTTTATGGCTGCCTTTCTTCACTTTTATTCCTCCCTGGATATCATTTTTGCTATTTTTATTTTATGCATGGGCACATCAAATAATGCAGAAACCGCATTAGAAATATCGTTGTTTACCTGTGGGTTTCCTCCTCCCTGCGCTACCACAAGCACTCCTGAAACAGTCGGTTTGTCCGTGCTTGTGACATAAGGTACGCTTGCGTCCTCGTCATCGTATATGACCGTAGTCTTTTCAATGCTCTCCGAGGTCTCCTTGGTATCCTTATCCACTATCCTTGTGCCATCGTCTGATAGCGTAATCATCACAGATACCTCACCCACACCGTCCATCCTTTCAAGAATACCCTCAAGCTTTTTTTCAAGCAGCTTCTCATATTCTTCATCATCGCAGGTGCTTTCACTTACTGACTTAGCTTTCTTTTGTGAATTACTACAGGTCTTTCTATCCTCTTTTACCGGAAGCACCACAATAAGAAGCAGTACTCCAACAAGTAAAATCACTATGTAGTCAGTTTTCTTCAGCTTCGAAAGCCGTAAACAAATCTGTCGTATCCGCGTCATATTCATACGAAATCCCCTCTATTTTCTTTGTAAGCTCAGCAAATCTCATGTCATATTCATACCCTGCCGCAAGAGGCTTTAGAATAATGACCGCCAAAAACACACCCAGCATAAACCTAAAGTACCTCCTGTACTGCTCCTTTGGCGTTAAATATGTCATTACCATGAAAAAAAATGCCAGATACAAATAACTCTTCATGCCCTATCAACCTCCCATAAAGCTTGTAGATGCACATACTATCGCAATCACTATAAAAAACAATATAGATGCATCTCTTATCACGATATAATACAGATTTCCTGCCCTGGCAACGGCTTCTATGCCCTCCACAATCCTGTTGTCTGAAACCGGCTGCAACACAGCGGAAAGCAATCTGTACATCAGCGAAAAGATTAGTGTTTTCACAAGCGGGGTCAGCACAATGAAAAAAAGCACTATAATCGCCGCCATCCCAACACTGTTTTTAATGAGCATCGCACAGCCAAGCATAATTTCACCTGCCCCCTGCCCAAGCCTCCCCACACCCGGTATCGCCTGAAAACTTTTTAAGATAAGGCTTTCCGATATTTTGTCCTTTGCGGGAGCAATCATAGCCTGGACTATGCCTATGCCTGCCACTATCTTTATGGATGCCTTCATTATTTTTGTAACTGCTGATTCAATAAACTCGGCAAGCTTTTCAAGCTTCTTTTCACTAGATACGTGATTGAGCACCTCAAGCACCAGAAACAGATGAATTCCCGGTATGAGCACCAGCTTTATAAGCCATTCCACTACATAAATGAGCACAAATGCCAGCATGTAAAAGCCTGATGCCGAAAATCCTTTTCCGGACGCAAGAAGTACTGTCGCATATGCCGGCACAAGCGCTGTAAGATAAGTCAAAAGCACATCAATACAGCTCTTTGCCACATCAGACAGCACAAAAAAAGATGCCATAAGCATTGATATGACCGATGCATACATAAACAGAAAGCTTACATTGTATACATAATCCTGCCGCCAGAAAATAAGCCTTGAAAACACCATAAAAAGTATCGTATAGCACAGCACATTTATAATAACAGGCTTCACCGCGGCTATCTCATAAAAAAACAGCTCATAAATATACTCACAGATTTTTTCACCGGCCTTTTGATCTCCTGCCAGAATGGCATCCACTATATCCGAAAACGATAGTCTGTCCGGCAGATAATCATTTGAATATTTTTCAATCTCTGACATATCAATTTTTTCAAGCATCTGCTGTTCAATTTTATCTGTGATTTCGGTGTCCGACGCATACACAAAACACTGTGGCAAAAAAACTACAGCCAATATGATTATTATCAAAATATATTTTTTACAAATCAAAACAGCTCTCCAATCAGCTCTATCAGACAAGACATCACCGGAATTGACATCACAACAATTGCTCCCTTCGCAAAAAGCTCTATCTGCGATGCAATTGCGCTATGACCACAGTCCTTACAGATTGAGGATGAAAACTCCGCAATATATGCAATCCCAAGCATCTTTACCATAGTGACAAAAAATGCCGGTTCCACAGGAAGCTTTGAAATAAGTCCTTTAAAAAACTCAATTGTTGTGCCGAGCCGCTCCAATGCAAAAGCAAAAATTATAGTGCCGCAGGCCACTGAAAGAAGCATTGAAAGCTCAGGTCTGTCACGCTTTAAAAGCACTGCAAAAAATACTGCCGCAATTCCTATTATCCCAATCTTCAACATATTACAAAGAAAACATATCCTGCATTGCCTTAAACAGCTCACTTATATATGGCACAATCCAGAACAATACAATAACAAGCCCGGCCAGACTAAGCAGGAAAGTCATTTCCTCCCTTCCACTGTGTTTTAAGACCTGTCCGAGCACCGTAATCACTATTCCAAGTGCTGCTATCTTAAAAATAATCGAAATCTCCATCATCAAGTCCTTTCATCGCATACAACAATATGTTTAATCGGATTACCACATTTTTATACAAACATTTTTATATAAGCATTATTGATATCATAATCCCTCCCAAAATCCCCACCGGACAAATCACCTTCATTTTTTCAACATAATCTTTCCTGTAAAAATCTATCTGTTTATGTATGTCCAAAGCACATTCCTTAAGCCGCTGCTCCATCGCAGCTGCATTTTTTTCAAAGAACGCACCTCCCATTTCAACTATCATTTTATTTATTTTTTCATCAGATACCCTGCCCCAAAGCACCTTCTCCCACACAGCCTTCCAGCCCTCCTCTCCGCTTTTACAGCTCCTGTTTGAAAGCACTTCTCCCATTCTCCTGCATCCCTCATTAAACACCTCGCTCTTTCCTCTTATGCTGTTAAAAAACTGTGGTGCCTTCATTCTTTCTCCTGCCAGATAAAATGCCCCCTTTTCAAGCAAAAGCATAAAATCATACAGCATCGCTATATCTGCCTTTTTTCTTTTGCTGTAATCGTTTATCAGCCCCGATACCGCAAACAGTACTATACAAAAGCCTGTAAGCTTCATCATAAATGCTATAGCGCCTCACCCCTTTTTCATCATGGTCTATAAACACAAACCGTTCTATGGCATGTGGCAGAATTTTCCTTCGCAGATCATCTGCATTGGTGCCATGTACACTGCCAAGTATCCTTATTCCACAACTCACAAGCTGGTTTAGTGCCTCGATATCGCTTTCTCCTCCCAGCTCATCCACTGCAATCACATCCGGTGACATAGAGCGCAAAAGCATCCTCATGCCAAGTGACTTCGGACAGTTATCCAGCACATCACTGGAATTGCCTATATCGTTTTGAGCCACTCCCAAGTAGCACGCTGCTATCTCCGAGCGCTCATCAACCACCGACACCTTAAGAGCTTTTTTTCCGTCACAGCCATCTGAAAGTATCCTTATGCAGTCTCTTAAAAATGTTGTTTTTCCTTCTCCCGGCCGTGATATAACCAATGTATTGTAAATGCTGTTTTCATCCCGGATATAAGGCATCAGTGGCATTGCAACGTCCCTTATCTGATGGGCAATTCTGATATTTAAGGACGCTATCTCACTGACTGCTGTAACCTTTCCTCCATCGCAGCCCATCTGCCCTGCAATTCCCACACGATGACCTCCCTCCACTGTAAAATAGCCTGCTGCAAGCTGCGGTGCTATCGCGTGGAATGAATATCCGCTCAGATAATTTATCATCTCCTCAATATCGCTATGTGAGATATACACTCCGGCTCTACATCCTCCCGCAAACATATACTGCACCTGCTTTCCGGCGCGCACCCTGATTTCCTCCAGACCACACGGCATGTACGCTTCTGCCTCAGTCCTCATCTTTTGTGGCAAATAGTCAATTATATCCATATTTTTCACTCCTTATCGCCACTTCAGTGGCAGGTCGGGATGGGCTTATGCGTATGGCTGCAGTGTCGCAGAAGCGTATAGCGGAGCTATTTAGAGTCTGTTAAATTATGCTTTGAAGCACAGAAATGCCGAGGCATGGACGCCGAGGCAAGGAGATATCGAGCCCGGACGGCGAGTATCGACGGTTTCGTCAGGCATAGAAGTACTTACTGCATAATTTATACAGAGTCTTAATAGCACAGCGTAGCTTCTGCGACACTGCAGCCACACGCGTGAGCCCATCCCGACCTGCCACCGACAGTTATTCAAATTAAAAAAAGGACACAGACGATTCTGATAAATCATCTATGTCCTATTTATATTACATGTCCAATTGTTTTAGAACGTGAAAATTATTATTTTTTACATCCTGTCAGGAGCTGAGAATCCAAGCATATCGATACAAGCCTCAAGTATCTCCTTTGTGAGCACAAGCAGTGAAATATATGACTTCTTAAGCTCTTCATTCTCCTCAGAAAGAATCTTTGTGTCATGGTAGAAGCCGTTGAATGCGTTGGCAAGCTCGTAGATGTATGCACATATCTTGTGTGGTGCAGACTCCTCGTATGCACTCTCAATTGTAGCATTGAACTTTGCCAGAGAGAGCATGAGATTCTTCTGTCCTGCATTGACTGCCGGCATAATTGCATCCTTCAGTGCGCTGATGTCGCCACCCTTTGCCTCATACTTTGAGAGGATTGACTTGATACGCACGATTGTATAAAGGATATATGGACCTGTGTTACCCTCAAAGGATGTGAATCTGTCGATATCAAAGATGTAATCCTTGCTCGCCTGATTAGACAAATCACCATACTTGACTGCTGCAAGCGCTACAGTTTTGGCTGTCTGCTCAGCCTCCGCCTCGTCAATATTTAAGTTCTCTTTTTCCTTCTGGTTTTCCTTAATCTTATTGAGCATCTCATCGTCAATTTCCTTGAGGAGGTACTCAAGACGCATTACTCCACCGTCTCTTGTCTTGAAAGGCTTGCCGTCCTTACCGTTCATTGTTCCAAAGCCGATATGTACAAGCTCTGTAGTATCCGGTACTATGCCTGTCTTTCTTGCGCAGCGGAACACCTGGATAAAGTGCATTGACTGACGTGCGTCTGCCAAATAAATCACACGGTCAGGGTTGTTCTCCTTCATACGCATAACAAGTGTTGCAAGATCTGTAGTGCTGTAAAGTGAGGCTCCGTCAGACTTTAGGATGATACATGGCGGAATCTCCTTTGTATCTGTATCCTCCTTCACATCCACAACCAAAGCGCCCTCACTCATATGTGCAAAGCCTTTTTCCTTCATCATTTCAACCATCTCAGGTACATATGGCTGTGCATCCGACTCGCCCTTCCACAGCTCAAAATGAACATTCAGATTCTCATAATTTCTCTTAAGGTCTGTTACAGAGACATTCATGATGTGTGAAAGCAGTGCCTGATAGCCTCTCCTGCCTCCCTGAAGCTCCTTTGTGGCAAGAAGAGCTGCTTCCTTGAAGCTCTCATCTGATTTTGACTTACCGCTGGCTGTCGGATAGATGTCCTCAAGCTCTGATATGGTAAACGGTGCCTCCTTCGGGTACTCTCCTGTATAGCTCTCATCAAAATAAACGAGGTCAGGCTTTCTCTCGCGAAGCTCTGTGATGATAAGTCCCATCTGAAGTCCCCAGTCACCGAGATGCACATCACCAATCACATTGTGTCCCATGAACTTTGCGATACGCTTAACGCTCTCTCCGATTACTGCTGAGCGAAGGTGTCCCACATGAAGAGGCTTTGCGACGTTTGGTCCGCCGTAATCCACTACTATAGTGAGTGGCTTTTTGGCCTTCTCCAAGCCGTATCTGCCCTCGTCATCCTTCATATCGTTCATATATTTTGCCAGAAAAGCGGTATCCATTTTGATATTAAGAAATCCCGGCTTTACTGATTCTACTGACTCAAACATCTCATCTGACTCAAGGAGCGCCGCTACCTTGTCCGAGATCATAAATGGTGCACACTTATACTCTTTTGCCGCTGCCATTGCTCCGTTACACTGGAACTCACAAAGGTCCGGTCTGTTTGAAAGTGTAACCTTTCCGTACTTCTCGTCATATCCTGCACTGACGAATGCCTTTGTCACTTCCTCTGATATCAAATTAATCAGTTTTTTCATTGTATTCCTCCTGATATATAGCTGTTTTGCTTCAAACAGCGAATATACTTATATTAGCACACAAATGAACTGCTTTCAATATCAACCGTCATTTTTGCCTTCTGAGTAAATATTAACCGGCAACGTAACCTTGCATTTGCACCCCCAAAGGAGTATGATTTCATATGAAAATTTAAAGGAGGTCTTATCAATGAAGATAAAAACTAAACAAATAACCGTCACTGCAATTATGCTTGCAATCTGCCTTGTCAGCCAGTTCTTTAAGAACTTAAGCGTATACATCACAGGTTCAATCATTAATGCAGCTTTAATACTTACCGTACTCTATGCCGGAATGGCATGTGGCATTATCCTAAGCATTATCACACCTGTCACATCATTTTTCATCACAGGAAGTCCTGTTATGGCGGCTATCCCTGCGATGTTTCCGTGTATCATGATAGGAAATATCATTCTCGTGGTATGTGTGGGACTGCTTCGCAAAAAATGCGGTAAAGCTGCCGGTTTTCCTGTATCAATTGCAATAGGTGCCATACTAAAGGCCGTTTTCATGGGAATAGCCATTGCACTTATCATTCTACCTGCATTTCTGCCTGCTCCAATGCACAAGATGCTGCCGGTTTTACAGCTTCAGTTTTCAGTGACACAGCTTATCACCGCTGTTATCGGAGGTGTATATGCAGTCATAATTGCAGCTGTGCTTAAAAAAACTTCTTTAGCACAGGCAGACTAAATATTCAATTATCTGCTTATGCTTCCAGATATCCGTGCATATTTTTAAGCGCATTTTTCTCAAGCCTTGATACCTGTGCCTGAGAGATATTTATCTCCTCTGCCACCTCTATCTGTGTCTTGCCCTCGAAAAAACGCAGCTTAATAATCTGTCTCGCTCTGTCATCAAGCAGCTTTAAGGCATCGTCGAGAACCAGATTTTTTACCCATGTTTCCTCTTTGTTTTTCTTGTCCGATATCTGATCCATCACATAAAGTGTATCACCACCGTCAGTATATACAGGATCAAAGAGGGAAAGCGGTGTCTGAATTGCATCAAGTGCGTATAGTATATCGTTTTCAGGGATACCGCAATCCTTTGATATTTCCGCTAAGGACGGATCATGCACCAGCTTTCTCGATAGCTTTTCCTTTGATTTAATAGCCTGATAGGCTGTATCCCTGAGGGAACGCGGAATACGGTATGCACTGTTGTCACGCAGATACCGTCTCACCTCACCGATAATCATCGGAACAGCATAAGTGGAAAACTTAACACCTATAGTCGGATCAAAATTATCAATTGATTTCATAAGTCCGATGCATCCTATCTGAAATAAATCATCCATATTTTCATTATGGTTTGAAAACCTTCTGATTACCGAAAGCACCAGCCTTAAATTTCCACGAATATACTTTTCTCTTGCAGCCTTATCTCCCTTTTTTATTTTCTCAAACAGTTCTTCTTTTTCTTCATCCTTAAGTATCGGCAGTTTCGATGTAGTCACACCGCATATATCGACCTTATATACAGACATGGGAATCCTCCGGATAAATTTCTTTATCTAAAGCATTCCCATTTACAGTAATTTTATTCAATTAATATGCGTATATATTCTACAGCACTGCCGCTATTTTTATATCCTTTTCATCCTTCAGCGTCAGCACACTGTTGTCATCAAGCAATGTAACCGTAGGCCTTGAATACTTCTGTGTCACAAAAATTATTTTGGCCTTTTTGCCGTTTGTCAAAAGCACAGTGCTTCCGATATATGAGCTTGCAATCTTCTTCAAAAACATCCCTATATACTTCGGATGATACTTTGATATGCCATCATACTCAAAATCTGCTATCACATCAAAAGGACACATTCCATCCCGGTAACAGCGTTTTGATGTCATTGCATCGTATACATCAGCTATCGTAATAATAGCTGATATATCGTCAATTTTATCGGATTTATATCCAAACGGATATCCTGAGCCGTCAAACTTTTCATGATGTAAAAGTGCCGCACGCTTTGTGCTTTCAAGAATGTTGAAGCTCTTAAGTATCTCATAGCCATATATCGTGTGTTTCTTTATCACCTCAAACTCATCCTTTGTGAGCTTTCCGGGCTTCAATAATATCTCATCGGGTATCTTAAACTTGCCTATATCGTGCAACAGACCTGCCATTGAAATCTCATCCAGCTTTTCTGTATCGAGCCCTTCCCATACACCAATGAGACGTGCAATAATTGATACATTCATGGAATGTGCCATCGTAGATACATCTGTCTGCTTTAATACCTGAAGTGCGTCAAATAGCTCATATGAAGTCTCAAACCTGTCAAAAATCTCTACCGAGTCCCTGATAAGCGTATTCTTATCCGGGATGATATTCCTGTATAGTATGTCATTCATATATTCATGCAGGTTATCGATGGAATCACGGTATTTTTCCTTAATGATGGCATATTTTTTATTCCATTCTTCTTTTTCCTGTGCTGAGCTTCCCTCAACATAAACCGAAGCTATATTGTAGAATCCAAACTTTGCTATATCAAATGCCGATACAGCCTGATGTCTTTTAAGGATAAGCTGTCCCTTTGGCGAAAACACATCTATTGCCGTAGTCATTCCCTCTTTTAGTTCATTAACCTTTATTTCTCTCATAATACTGTTTCCCTCTTGTCATTTATCTTCTCACTTGCACTCATTATACCACAACTTCTCTAAATGGGCACTGACTTTATGAACTTCTTGACATTCAAAGCATTTTTTGTTAACATAGCAAGGCGAAAATAATTGCGTCAGTTCGAAACCTTCCTGACGTAAAACAAAACTAAAGGAGAACTAAATATGAGAAACAAAAAAGTATTATTTGCAGTACAGGCAGCTATGATTGCAGCACTCTATGTTGTGCTCACGTATATCACCAATCTGCTTGGTCTCGCATCAGGCACCATTCAGGTACGCTTTTCTGAAGCGCTTTGCATCCTTCCGGTTTTCACACCGGCAGCCATTCCGGGTCTTTTCATCGGATGTCTGATTTCCAATCTTATCACAGGCGGCATCATCTGGGATATCATCTTCGGAAGTATCGCTACACTGCTCGGTGCACTTGGCACTTACTTCCTCAGAAAAAAGAAGTTTGTATACACGCTTCCACCTGTCATCGCCAACATTATTATCGTGCCACTCGTGCTCAGATACGGATATGGTTTTACAACTATATACAAGGGTGTTGATATCTCTCTTCTTTTCAATGCAGTTACAGTCGGAATCGGTGAGATTATCTCAATCTGTGTACTTGGAAGCCTGTTAAAGGGAATACTTTCAAAATACAGAAATGTCATTTTCAAGCAGGACGAGGCGTAGTTACATACATAGCACTTTTAATAAGCTGCGCGTCATAAAATAAAAAAGGGGCCGTAAAATAAGTCCCTAATATAAGAAACGCCAATTCCGGCAAATGTCGGTTTTGGC
>ENA-OWRC01000368-OWRC01000368.1-human-gut-metagenome-genome-assembly--contig:-NODE-368-length-58211-cov-57.232994_pt1 | contig 58211 bp, 52 predicted proteins | sample MGYA00248268_ERZ651895 | MGnify/ENA primary metagenome ERZ651895 (study PRJEB26924, sample SAMEA4378242) | human gut metagenome | biome: human gut; feature: human-associated habitat; material: faeces...
GTCGCCGTTTTGGATGAAGCCCTGAAGCATTACTGCTTCGGGGCTTTTTTGTGCCTGTACGCGGACCGGAAATCAACCAATTGTCGCTGTGAATAGGGCGAAATGTGGAAAATTTTACATTCCATTTGCCGTTGCGCTTACCTTTCTATATCTTTGGGTGGTTGAATCTTAATTATGTATTCTTTTAGTGAGCGCAGATATGGAAACACACATCTTTCATTATTTTAAAACAATCTGCCTTGGGGGATTATTGGGCATGTCCGTCTTGTCTGTTCAGGCTGAAAATAAGTATATTCCTTCGCCGGAGAATTTGCAGGCACGGAAGGAGTTTCAAGATAATCGGTTTGGCATCTTCTTGCATTGGGGCATTTATAGTATGTTCGGGCAAGGAGAATGGTATATGAATAATGACAATATTGATTGCCATGAATATGCCAAGGTGGCATCAGGATTTTATCCTTCCCGTTTTAATGCGCATGAGTGGGTATCGGCTATCAAGGCTTCCGGGGCAAAATATATCTGCATTACCTCTCGTCATCATGACGGATTTTCCATGTTTGATACTCAATACTCGGACTACAACATCGTAGATGCCACTCCATTCAAGCGAGACATCATCAAGGAGCTGGCAGAGGAATGTCGGAAACAGGGCATCAAGTTGCATTTGTATTATTCACATCTGGACTGGACGCGTGAAGATTATTATCCTTTAGGAAAGACCGGACATGGCACCGGCCGTACTTCGCATGGGGAATGGGCTACCTATTATGAGTTCATGAATCATCAGCTGACGGAGTTGCTGACCAATTATGGTCCGATTGGAGCAATCTGGTTTGACGGTATGTGGGACCAGCCGGATGGGTTCGACTGGAAGTTGGAGGAACAGTATGCGTTGATTCATAAATTGCAGCCAGCTTGCCTGATTGGGAACAATCATCATAAGGCTCCTTATCCGGGAGAGGATTTTCAGATGTTTGAACGGGATCTTCCAGGTGAGAACAAAGCGGGATTTTCTGGAGAGTCAGTGGTCGGAAAATTACCTTTGGAAACTTGTGAAACAATGAATGGTATGTGGGGATATCAGATAAAAGACCAGAATTACAAGTCGGTTACGGAATTGGTCCGTCTGCTGGTCCGTGCGGCCGGGAAAGGGGCCAATTTGCTGATGAATATTGGTCCACAGCCTAATGGGGAACTTCCGGCAGTGGCAGTCGAACGTCTGATAGGAATTGGCAAGTGGATGTCGGAAAATGGGGAAACCATTTATGGCACTACGGCAGGAAATGTGATGACCGCCTCATGGGGTACAACAACCCGGAAGGGAAATATGCTTTACGTGCATTTGCTGGCAGATGAAATGCCCCAGTTTGTGACGTTACCTCTAACGGAGAAAGTCCTTTCTTCTACTGTTTTTCATACGGGTGAGAAGGTGAAATGGGAAAAGATACAGGGAGGTATCGTGTTGCATACAAAAAATTTACAACCTTCTGTAGATTGCATCATCGCGTTGAAATTAAAGGAATAATTATATTTGCACTAAGAAATAAATAGAACAATATGGTGATAAAAACAATTTTAGATACTGATCTATATAAGTTTACTACTTCATACGCTTATATTAAGCTCTTCCCGTACGCTATGGGAACCTTTACATTCAAGGATAGAGACAACACGGAATATACAGAAGGTTTTCTGGAGGCACTGAAGAATGAAATCCATAACCTGGAAATGGTGAAACTGGCTCCGGATGAACAGGAATATATGACTTCTCATTGCCGTTTCCTTCCAGGGGTGTATTGGGAATGGCTCTCGTCTTTCCGTTTCGACCCCAATAGGATAGAAGTCTGGCTGGATGAGCATCATCATCTTCAAATGTCCGTTACGGACTATTTATATAAGGTAACATTATATGAGGTTCCCTTATTGGCCATCATATCGGAAATAAAAAATCAGTTCTTGAACCGTATGCCGGACAAGCAGGTTATTCTGGATAAACTGGCGGGAAAGGTGGAACTGTCGAACGCCCATCAGATGCCTTTCTCGGAATTTGGTACACGGCGCCGTTTCTCATTTGACGTGCAGAAATTGGTGGTGGAGTACTTAAAGAAACATGCCCGTTATTGTACGGGAACTTCCAATTGTTACCTGGCCATGAAATATGGGATGCTGCCTATGGGAACGCATCCGCATGAATGGTTCATGTTTCATGGGGCACAGTTTGGTTACAAGCATGCCAATTACATGGCTTTAGAAAATTGGGTAAATGTGTATGATGGAGATTTGGGTACGGCCCTATCGGATACTTATACTTCCGATTCGTTTTTGAGTAACTTCAGCCGGAAGCAGGCAAAGCTGTTTGATGGCGTACGCTGCGATTCAGGCAACGAATATGAGTTTATTGACCGTTTGATTGCCCGATACAAGGAGTTGGGGATTGACCCGACTACCAAAACTGTTATTTTCAGTAATGCACTCGACTTTGAAAAAGCTCTGAAGATATTCCAGTATTGTCAGGGAAAGATACGCTGTTCCTTCGGAATCGGTACGAACCTGACCAATGATACAGGTTATCAGCCTTCTAACATTGTCATGAAGCTGTCGCGCTGTAAAATGAGCCCGAATCAGGAATGGCGTGAATGTGTGAAACTGTCGGACGATATGGGCAAACACATGGGAAGCATGACTGAAGTAGAAGCTTGTCTTCATGAGCTTCGTTTACTTTCTGAATGATAGATTTATATCCTATCGCATGTGTTTGTGTGAATTTGTTGTTTAAATATTGAAAAAACTTTCTTTTTATTTTCTCATTTCAAAATATTGTATACCTTTGCAGCAACAAAAAAGAAACGAGTAAAAAGATTTTGAAAATGAACACTATGTTTTTACATATTTTGCTATGCGGTCTGATTAATCTGCTGGAAAGCCCGGTGGGAAGTGAGTCGCGTGCATACTGATGTAAAAACAATATCATATAAAGCCTTTCTCACTTCCCTGTGCGAAAGGCTTTTTTTTAGGATTATAGGAAATAAAAAGATACTATTATGAGTGACAGATTATTTATTTTTGATACTACGCTCCGCGACGGGGAGCAGGTACCGGGATGCCAGTTGAATACGGTTGAGAAGATTCAGGTTGCCAAACAGCTGGAAGCTTTGGGAGTAGATGTAATCGAGGCCGGATTTCCAATTTCAAGTCCGGGAGATTTTAATTCGGTAATTGAAATTTCCAAAGCCGTGACCTGGCCGACCATTTGTGCGTTGACACGTGCCGTACAGAAAGACATCGACGTGGCTGCCGAGGCGTTGCAGTATGCCAAACACAAACGTATCCATACGGGTATCGGTACATCTGATTCGCATATCAAATATAAATTCAATTCTACTCGTGAAGAAATCATCGAACGGGCTGTCAATGCGGTGAAATATGCGAAACGTTATGTAGAAGACGTGGAGTTTTATGCAGAAGATGCCGGACGTACGGAAAATGAATATCTTGCGCGTGTGGTAGAAGCCGTTATTAAAGCAGGAGCTACAGTGGTAAACATCCCGGATACGACCGGTTATTGCTTGCCGGATGAATACGGTGCAAAAATCAAGTACCTGATGGAGCATGTGGATGGCATAGATAAAGCCATTATTTCTACTCACTGTCACAATGACTTGGGGATGGCTACGGCTAACACCATAAACGGTGTGTTGAACGGAGCTCGCCAGGTGGAAGTGACCATTAATGGTATCGGAGAACGTGCCGGTAACACCTCTCTGGAGGAAGTGGCCATGATTTTGCGCTGTCACCACGACATCCATATCGATACGAACATCAACACGCAGAAAATCTATCCTACTAGCCGTATGGTTTCCAGTTTGATGAACATGCCGGTGCAGCCCAATAAAGCCATTGTGGGACGTAATGCATTTGCCCATTCTTCCGGTATCCATCAGGATGGAGTGCTGAAGAATGCACAGACCTACGAAATCATCGACCCGAAAGATGTGGGTATTGATGACAATGCGATTGTATTGACAGCACGTAGCGGACGTGCGGCTTTGAAACATCGTCTGCATGTGTTGGGCGTAGAAATGACGCAGGAAAAATTGGACAAGGTATACGAAGATTTCCTGAAACTGGCAGACAAGAAGAAAGATATTACGGATGACGATATTCTGGTATTGGCTGGAGCCGACCGTAATGTGAACCATCACATCAAACTGGAATACTTGCAGGTGACCAGTGGAGTAGGAGTCCGTTCCGTAGCCAGTCTGGGATTGAACATCAGTGGCGAGCATTTTGAAGCAGCCGCTACGGGTAATGGTCCGGTGGATGCAGCCATCAAGGCCGTGAAACAGATTATCAAGCGTCAGATGACTTTGAAGGAATTTACCATTCAGGCCATCAGCAAAGGTAGTGATGATGTAGGTAAGGTACACATGCAGGTGGAATACGACGGCCAGATGTATTACGGTTTCGGAGCCAACACCGACATCATTGCGGCTTCAGTAGAAGCATATATCGATTGTATCAACAAATTCAGAAAATAATTAAACGAGATATTTTTATGGCTAATACGTTATTTGACAAGATATGGGATGCACATGTGGTGCAGAAGGTGGAAGACGGACCTACCCAATTGTATATAGACCGTCTGTACTGTCACGAGGTGACCAGTCCGCAGGCTTTTGCCGGCATGCGTGCCCGTGGATTGAAATGTTTCCGTCCTGAACGTATTTATTGTATGCCGGACCACAATACGCCGACGCACGACCAGGACAAGCCGATTGAAGATCCGGTATCCAAAGCACAGGTCGATGCTTTGGCTAAGAATGCGGCCGATTTCGGGTTGACGCATTTCGGAATGATGAACAAGAAAAACGGTATCATCCATGTGGTAGGTCCGGAACGCGGCTTGACTCTTCCGGGCATGACCATTGTATGTGGTGACTCACATACTTCTACTCACGGAGCGATGGGAGCGGTTGCTTTTGGAATCGGTACCAGTGAGGTAGAAATGGTAATGGCTTCGCAGTGCATCCTTCAGGCCCGTCCGAAAACTATGCGTATCACGATTGACGGCAAGTTGGGAAAAGGCGTGACAGCCAAGGATGTGGCTTTGTATATGATGTCGAAGATGACCACTAGCGGTGCGACCGGTTATTTTGTGGAATATGCCGGTGAAGCTATCCGCAGCTTGACGATGGAAGGTCGTCTTACCCTGTGCAACCTGTCTATTGAGATGGGTGCCCGTGGAGGAATGATTGCGCCGGATGAAGTGACCTTTGAATATATCAAAGGTCGTGAATATGCTCCTAAGGGAGAAGAATGGGATAAGGCATTGGCTTATTGGAAGACACTGAAGAGCGATGAGGATGCCGTGTTTGACAAAGAAGTACGTTTCGATGCCGCAGATATTCAGCCGATGATTACTTACGGTACCAATCCGGGTATGGGTATGGCCATTACCGCACACATCCCGACCACGGAAGGTTTGAGTGAAGTGGAAAAAGGTTCCTTTGAAAAATCCTTGCATTATATGGGCTTCCAGCCGGGCGAAAGTCTGTTGGGTAAGAAAGTAGACTATGTGTTCTTAGGAGCTTGTACCAACGGACGTATTGAGGACTTTCGGGCCTTCGCTTCTATCGTGAAAGGACGCAAGAAAGCAGCACATATCACTGCGTGGCTGGTGCCGGGTTCTTGGATGGTGGACGAACAGATTCGGCAGGAAGGGCTGGATAAAGTTCTGGAAGAAGCAGGCTTTGAAATCCGTCAGCCGGGATGCAGTGCTTGTCTGGCCATGAATGACGATAAGATTCCGGCAGGCAAGTATTCCGTATCTACCAGTAACCGTAATTTTGAAGGTCGTCAAGGCCCCGGTTCACGTACCTTGTTGGCCAGCCCGTTGACTGCGGCAGCCGCTGCCGTAACCGGTGTGATTACAGATCCGAGAACGTTAATGTAAAAAAATGAGTGTCATGAAACAGAAATTCAATATCATAACAAGTACTTGTATTCCTTTGCCTTTGGAAAATGTGGATACGGACCAGATTATTCCGGCACGTTTCCTGAAAGCGACGACCCGTGATGAAAAGTTTTTTGGTGACAATTTGTTCCGCGACTGGCGTTACAATCCGGATGGTTCGTTGAACAAGGATTTTGTGTTGAACAATCCGAAGTACAGCGGACAGATTCTGGTGGCCGGAAAGAATTTCGGTAGTGGCTCCAGCCGTGAACATGCGGCATGGGCGATTGCCGGATATGGTTTCAGAGTGGTGGTGTCCAGCTTTTTTGCCGACATTCACAAGAACAATGAATTGAACAACTTCGTGCTTCCGGTGGTGGTAAGTGAAGAATTCCTGAAGGAATTGTTTGACTCGATTTATACCGATCCGAAAACAGAAGTAGAAGTAAATCTGCCGGAGCAGACCATTACTAATAAAGCTACCGGAAAGTCTGAAAAGTTTGAAATCAATGCTTATAAAAAGCATTGTCTGATGAACGGACTGGACGACATCGATTTCTTGGTAGAGAATAAAGATAAGATAGAAGCCTTCGAAAAGGCACGTAACTAATCGGCGGAAGAATAGATTATGGATAATCATCCGAGAATAGAAATAATGGACACGACGTTGCGCGACGGTGAACAGACCAGCGGCGTTTCGTTTGTGCCTCATGAGAAACTGATGATAGCCCGTCTGCTGCTGGAAGACCTGAAAGTGGACCGGATAGAGGTGGCTTCTGCCCGTGTGTCGGATGGTGAGTTCAATGCGGTAAAAATGATTTGTGACTGGGCTGCACGTCGTGGTCTGTTGCAGCGGGTGGAAGTATTGGGTTTTGTAGATGGAACCGTTTCTGTGGACTGGATTCATCGTGCAGGATGCCGGGTCATCAATCTGCTGGCAAAAGGTTCGGAAAAACATTGTCGCTACCAATTGAAGAAGACGCTTGCGGAACATCTGTCTGATATTCATCAGGTGGTGGATTATGCCTTGACGAAAGACATGGATGTCAATCTGTACTTGGAAGACTGGAGTAACGGAATCAAGGACTCTCCTGAGTATGTGTTTGGGCTGATGGACGATTTGAAGGACAGTGGCATTAAGCGCTTTATGTTGCCGGATACACTGGGAATCCTCAATCCGTTGCAGGTGATTGAATACATGCGCAAAATGAAGAAGCGTTATCCCGACCTGCATTTCGATTTTCATGCCCATAACGATTATGACTTGGCTGTGAGTAATGTCTTGGCAGCTGTGCTGAGTGGGGTAAAAGGATTGCATACCACGATTAATGGACTGGGTGAACGGGCTGGTAATGCTCCGTTGGCCAGTGTGCAGGCCATCTTGAAAGATCATTTTCATGCGATTACCCGCATTGACGAGAGCCGACTGAACGATGTGAGCCGCGTGGTAGAGTCTTATTCCGGTGTGACGATTCCGGCCAACAAACCGATTGTGGGTGAAAGTGTCTTTACACAGGTGGCAGGAGTACATGCCGATGGAGACAACAAGAACAAGTTGTACTTCAATGACTTGCTCCCGGAACGTTTCGGCCGTGTGCGGGAATATGCCTTGGGAAAGAATTCCGGCAAGGCCAATATCCGTAAGAACTTGGAAAGCATGGGGCTTGAACTGGATGAAGACTCCATGAAGAAGGTGACCAACCGCATCATTGAGTTGGGCGACCGCAAGGAACAGGTTACTCCGGAAGATTTGCCGTATATCATCAGTGACGTGCTCAAGCACGACGGGATACAGAACAAGGTGAAACTGCTCAGTTATTTTGTCACTTTGGCTCAAGGGTTGAAACCGATGGCTACGCTGAGCATTGAAATTGATGGAAAGACTTATCAGGAAAGCTCTTCCGGCGATGGACAGTATGATGCTTTCGTGCGTGCGTTGCGTAAGATTTATAAAAATACGCTGGGCCGCAAGTTCCCGATGCTGGTGAATTATGCGGTTACCATTCCGCCGGGCGGACGGACCGATGCTTTTGTGCAGACTGTGATTACATGGAATTACGAGGATAAGGAGTTCCGTACCCGTGGATTTGATGCCGACCAGACGGAAGCAGCCATCAAGGCTACGATTAAAATGTTGAACTTGATAGAAGATTTAAATTAAACGTATCTGATTATGGATTTTAAAATAGCAGTATTAGCCGGTGACGGAATCGGACCGGAAATCTCCGTACAGGGAGTAGATGTAATGACAGCCGTTTGTGAAAAATTCGGTCATAAAGTAACTTATAAATATGCGCTTTGCGGAGCTCACGCCATTGATGAAGTGGGTGATCCGTTCCCGGAAGAAACGTATCAGATTTGCAAGAATGCTGATGCGGTGTTGTTCTCAGCAGTAGGTGACCCGAAATTCGATAATGACCCTACGGCGAAAGTGCGTCCGGAACAAGGTTTGCTGGCCATGCGTAAGAAATTGGGACTTTTTGCCAACATTCGTCCGGTACAGACTTTCAAATGTTTGGTGCATAAATCTCCGTTGAAAGCAGAATTGGTAGATGGAGCGGATTTCCTCTGCATCCGTGAATTGACAGGTGGTATGTATTTTGGTGAAAAATACCAGGACAACGACAAGGCATACGATACTAACATGTACACTCGTCCGGAAATTGAACGTATTTTGAAGGTAGGTTTTGAATATGCCATGAAACGTCGGAAACACCTGACGGTAGTAGACAAGGCTAATGTGTTGGCTTCTTCCCGTTTGTGGCGTCAGATTGCCCAAGAAATGGCTCCTAAGTATCCGGAAGTGACGACCGATTATATGTTCGTAGACAACGCAGCCATGAAGATGATTCAGGAACCGAAGTTCTTCGATGTTATGGTGACGGAAAATACGTTTGGAGATATCCTGACCGATGAGGGCTCTGTCATCAGCGGTTCAATGGGCTTGCTTCCTTCTGCTTCTACCGGCGAAAGCACTCCTGTATTCGAGCCGATTCATGGTTCATGGCCACAAGCTAAGGGCTTGAACATCGCTAACCCCTTGGCACAGATTCTGTCAGTGGCCATGTTGTTTGAATATTTCGACTGCAAGGAAGAAGGAACGCTTATCCGTCGGGCAGTAGATGCTTCATTGGATGCCAACGTGCGTACACCGGAAATTCAAGTGGAAGGTGGAGCCAAATACGGCACGAAAGAAGTGGGTGCCTGGATTGTAGATTATATCAAGAAAGCTTGATTCGAGATTGAGCCTGAAAAATAGGAAGAGGGATTTCTTTTGCGAGAAGTCCCTCTTTTTTGTGTCAGAATTTCTTGACCCGGATGTGGCAATAAGGCTCACCACCTGTCTTGTCATAATAATGTTGGTGATATTCTTCTGCGGGCCAGAAGGTGGTGGAAGGGGTAAGCCGGGTGTATACCTCATAGCCTTTGTCTTTCAAAATCTGAATGATTTTTTCGGCCTGCTGCTTCTGTTCTTCGTCCAGATAGAAGATTTCACTGCGGTATTGCGGGCCGATATCTGGGCCTTGTCCGTCGGTTTGTGCCGGATCATGTATCTCAAAAAACAGTTTACACAAATCGGTATAAGTGGTCTTTGTGGCATCGTATTCCACAAGCACTGCTTCCGCATGTCCGGTAGTATGGGCTTTTACTTCCGGGTAAGTGGGGTTTTCCTTGTGTCCTCCTGTATATCCTACGGTAGTACGTATCACTCCTGCGGCACGTTCCATCTGGTGCTGGACGCCCCAGAAGCATCCACAGGCAAAAATCGCTTTTTCGGTTTTCATAATTTCTTATTTTTATGTATAAATGATTGTTCAAACTTACAAAAAAATATTGTAATGTCTTTGTGTTCGATTTATAAATACTACCTTCGCATCAATTCAAAGAAATAAGGAATGAAATATTTAGTTTTGATTTTGTGTAGTATGTTCTCGTCTGTATGTACCTTGCAGGCACAGTCGTATAATGAAATGGTTGAGCAGGCTATGGATTGCGTGAAAAAGGACAGTCTGGTGCAGGCTGAACAGCTTTTTCGGAAAGCATTGAGACTCGAACCGAACAATGCACGGAATGCTTTGCTTTTTTCCAATTTGGGAACTGTGCAAAAACGTTTGGGAAAGACGGATGAGGCTATTGAATCGTATACGTTGGCATTGAATATCATACCTTATTCTACGGCTATGCTGTTGAACCGGGCAGCTCTCTATTTGGAAAAGGATTTGCTTCAGAAAGCATATCTGGATTATTGTAATGTGATTGATCTTATTCCGAAGAATCAGGAAGCCCGTCTGTTTCGAGCTTATATTTATATGCAACGGCGTGAATACAAGGAAGCGCGCGTAGACTATAATGTGGTGCTGGAACAGGATGTGAAGAATAAAACGGCCCGTATCGGCCTGGCCATGCTGGACGAAAAGGAAGGACGCTTTCAGTCGGCCATGGATGCCATGAACCGCTTGGTGTCTGATTATCCGCAGGATGTCTCGGTGTGGAAGATGCGTGCGAATATGGAATGGGAGCACGGACAATTGGATGCGGCTTTATATGACTTGGATGAGGTGCTGAAATTAGATGCTCGAGATGCAGCTTCGTATGTAATGAAAGGAGATATTTACATGGAACAGAAAAAAAAGTCGGAGGCCCGTGAAGCTTACGAAAAAGCTATTACTTTCGGGGTACCGCGTGCGGAATTGCTGGAAAAATTGAAACAGTGCAAATGACTTTCTAAAAAAACATTCGTTTTTGTTTGTACTTTTTTAAAATGTTTTTGCTATCTTTGCATAAAATCGTATAGCAATGCAAATTCGTTCAGTCATAAAATTGGGTGTTGTACTTTCCGTGGTGCTGTTTTGTATCGGGATTGCATTCTATGGTTTTGCCCGTTTGAGTATGGCTGATAAGGAACATCAGATAGATGTTTTTGAATTTGTACCTCAGGATTGCGCAGGGGTGCTCGAAACTGATAATATCGATAATTTTATGCATGCCTTTTCGCAGGTGGCCTATTCCTCTCAATTGGACACGCTGCATCGTTCGGGATTGATTAATGATCTCTTATCCGATTTGAACGAGTATTCCTCTGTGGCGGCGCATGGCCTTTCATATCAGATGCATTATGTCGTAATGAGTTTTCATCGCCCTCATACGGCTATGGATGTGGTAGCTTATTTCCGTACCGGAAATGAGGGAAAACGTCAGTTGATTGAAGCTGTACAGAGTCGGTATGGAGTAGATTTTGTGCCCAAAAAGGAGATTTATCGTGGCAAGAAAATAGAAATATATCCTCTAAGTTCTACAAAATATCTGTCGGTTTATACCACGGACGGGCTGGTTGTGGTAAGCTATCAGAAAAAGCTGATTGAAGAGGTGGTTGATGCGGTGAAGGATAATAAGTCACTTCATGATGATTCTGTGTTCGCTTCTATACATCATTCACAACCTGCTAACTTCATTACTATTTATGGGCGAACTGCATCTATCCCATTTTTGGGGAAGGAAGCTTGTCACAGTTGGAGTGAATATGATATTCACTTGAACAGCGAGGTGTTCTATTTGAGTGGGCAGATGTATGAGTCATCAGATTGCCAGCGACGTACTATTGAGGCAGTGCGTGCGATTCCTACGGTTTGTGAACCGGATAGCTTGCTTATTGTGTCAGGAACTCATAAGGTGGATTCGTGTGTGGCACAGATAGCGGCGTCTCCTTCCCATTCTTTGTTTGATGAATGTGTATCTAATTTGTCACGGGATGCTTCTTATATCATGGTGACAGACATGGAAAAGGTGATGGAAGCACCTGAAAAGTATGCTTCTTATCTTCCTCCGTTTATGATTCGGCATGCTGATTTGTTCCGTTCCTTTATTTTGTCTGTACAGCTTACGGAAGTGGACAATCGGTTGTCACATATCTTTGTATTTACTTACAAAGACTAAGCCTTCTTTTTTTATCTGAGTTTGTTTCTTTCAAAATGAGGACCTGCTTTGAAATGAAAATAAAGTAGGGAGATTATGGTCAATGAAGCTCCAAATAGGTAGGCTATTTTGAATGTGGCTATTTCTGCAGTGTACCCTCCGGTCAACATTCCGATTCCCAATCCGACGTCCCATGAGGTCAGATAGGTGCTGGTAGCGGTTCCTCGCTGGTTGTTAGGGGCAAGATTTACAAACAAGGTATTGTAAGCCGGGAACATGGTACCGAATCCGATACCTAGTAGCAATGAAATCAGAAAGAAAATGATTGTTGTTATTCTCAGATTCCATACTACGAGCCATCCGCAGGCTGTCAAAGCAAAATAGCAGGCACTGACCAGGTATAATCCTGCGGCGATGACTTGGGTTACCAATCCTTTGTCTACTAGTCTTCCACTAAATAACCGGCTGACAGCCATTCCTACCGCCATGAGGGTGAAAAAGAATCCCGTTTCTGCAGTAATACCAATTTCTTGTGCGTACATGGCTACGTAGTTGGTAGTCATTCCATAAGGAATGGAGAGCAGCAGCAGACTGAGACCGGCAGGAAGTCCTTTGAGTAAGATAAAACGGTCGAGTGAAATGGGAGCACGTTTAACGGGAGTTTTGTAGGGAGTGCGTACGATACAGGCAGCAATGAAGCCTAAGACGCACGAGCCGAGTGCATACGAAAAGATAGTGGTGTAGGAAGCCCCTCCACTGTGCAGAAACAAACCGAACATCGGCCCTATGGACATGGCGATGTTGTTGGTCAGTCCGTAGTATCCCAGTCCTTCTCCTCGTCGGGAAGAAGGCATGATGTCGATGACCAAGGTGTTGCCGCCTACGGTCACCATTCCAAAAGAAAAGCCGTGAACGACACGGAAAATGATAAACAAGGTCAATACGGTGGCAGTCATGTATCCGGCAAAAATAAGCGTAAAGATGAAGTAGGCCAGCAGGTATAAAGGCTTGCGGGCAAACGTGTCCAGAAAATAACCGGAAAACGGACGGATGCACAAGGAAGAAACCGTATAGCAGGAAAGGACGATTCCGATGGTAGTGTGTGATGTATGGAATACTTCCGACAGATAGAACGGAAGTATCGGTGTCAGTAGCCAGAATCCGAAATAGAGCAGAAAATTAGCTGCCAGAATGGCGCAGAAACTTGGTGTGACCAGTTTATCTTTTAGCATATTCGGAGGAGAGTAATTATTGAGGTGTATATAGATAAACACGGATTACACAGGATGCAATCTGGGAAATTCCCTTTTCGCTTTTTCCGGTGTAATCCGTGTTTTTATTACTATAGCGTATGGAAAATCAAGAATCAGTTGGCCGATTCGAATTCTTCCAAGAAGCGTGTGTCGTTTTCGGAGAACATACGCAAGTCCTTTACTTTGTATTTCAGGTTCGTGATACGTTCCACTCCCATACCGAAAGCATAACCTGTGTATACTTTGCTGTCAATGCCGTTGGCTTCCAGCACTGCCGGGTCTACCATACCGCATCCCAGGATTTCTACCCATCCGGTATATTTACAGAATGGACAGCCTTCACCACCACAGATGTCGCAGCTGATGTCCATTTCTGCACTGGGTTCCGTAAACGGGAAGTATGACGGACGCAGGCGGATTTTCGTATCCGGACCGAACATTTCCTGTGCGAACTGTAGCAGCACCTGTTTCAGGTCAGTGAAAGAGACATTCTTGTCCACATACAGGCCTTCTACCTGATGGAAGAAGCAGTGGGCACGGTAGCTGATAGCTTCATTACGGTACACACGTCCCGGGCAAATCACGCGGATAGGTGGTTGTGACACTTCCATTACGCGGCTCTGTACAGATGAAGTGTGCGTACGGAGGATGATGTCAGGATGGGTTTCGATGAAGAATGTATCCTGCATGTCGCGTGCCGGATGGTCTTCAGGGAAGTTCATGGAAGAGAACACATGCCAGTCGTCTTCAACTTCTGGACCGTCGGCGATGGTAAAGCCCATACGACCGAAGATATCGATAATTTCGTTGCGTACAATTGTCAGCGGATGGCGCGTACCGAGTTTGATGGGATAGGCTGTACGAGTTAAATCCAGTTCGGCGGCACTGTTGTCCTGATTTTCGAATGTTTCTTTTAAGGCAGCAATGCGTTCTTGTGCCAGATTTTTCAACTCGTTCAATTTCATACCTACTTCTTTCTTCTGTTCTGCAGGTACGTTACGGAAGTCAGCCATCAGTGCATTGATGGCACCTTTTTTGCTCAGGTATTTGATACGTAAAGCTTCCAGCTCATCTGGATTCTGTGCGGAGAGTGCTTTTACTTCCTGAAGCAATTGTTCTATTTTTGCTAACATATCTCTTCTTTAATTATTTTGTCTGCAAAGGTAAGGATTTAAACTGAAAAATTTCTGTTTTTCATTCAATAAAAAAGAAAACTCTTGTTTCGTAGACAATGAATGGAAAAAAAAGGTAATTTTGCGGCGATATTTGAGGAGACCAAATGAAAAGACTAATCATTGGATGCTGTCTGCTGATGCTGATGGTATCGTGCGGAGGGGGGAAGAAGAAAGCAGACCCTTTTGCTGCATTGACTGAACAAATTGATTCTATAAAAGTACATCCGGATTCCATTCAGGATTCCACTGTGGTGGTAGAGGAGCAGGTTCCTGCGGCTGCAGATGAAAGTTTTGCTGATTTCTTTTATAATTTCGCTTCCGATGAGGCGTTTCAGCGGACGCGTGTGGTATTTCCTTTTTCATTGTATAAAGGGAAACAGGTGACCCGTATTCAGAAAACAGACTGGAAGTTTGATCCCTTGTTCAGTCGGGAACCGGCTTATACCGTCCTTTTCGACAAGGAAGAGGATATGGAAATTGAAAAAGATACCAGTCTGCATAGTGTGCAGGTCGACTGGATTTTTCTGACAGATCGGCGAATCAAGCGTTATTATTTTCAGCGGAAAAAAGATTCTTGGTTTCTGGAAGCTATTAATGTGGAAAAATTGCCGGGCGAAGAAGACGGAAAGGAAGATTTTTATACTTTCTATGAGCGGTTCTCACGTGATTCCTTGTTTCAGCAGGAACGTCTGCACGATCCGTTGAAGTTTGTGACAGCCGATCCGGAGGATGAATTTCAAATACTTGAAACAACTTTGGAGCAGGGACAATGGTTTGCTTTCCGCCCACCTATGATGAAGGGGCGTATGACCAATGTGCATTATGGTCAGCCCGAGAATATACATTCGGACTATAAAGTAGTGGAATTTAAAGGATTCGGCAACGGTTTCAGTAATACGCTGTATTTTGAACGCTACGGGGGCGTATGGAAACTGATGCGATTTGAAGATTTGAGCGATTGACGATATGAAGGACTTTACAAATTACTCATTGCTTCCTTATAATACGTTCGGAATGGATGTAAAGGCAGCTCGTTTCGTGGAATATGAATCAGTGGATGAGCTGCAGCGCTTCTTGGATGGGCGGCAGGAGAAGGATGCCCCTCTTTTGCATGTGGGAAGAGGAAGCAACCTGTTGTTTGTGTCTGATTATTCGGGAACGGTCTTGCATTCTGGTATTAAAGGTATACAAGTGGTGCAGGAAACGGAAGAGTTCGTCGACCTGCGTGTCGGAGCTGGAGAAGTTTGGGATAATTTGGTAGACTATACCGTGCAGAAAGGCTGGTATGGGGCGGAGAATTTGTCGTTGATTCCTGGTGAAGTGGGGGCTTCTGCGGTCCAAAACATCGGAGCTTACGGCGTGGAAGCAAAAGATTTGATTGTCGCTGTGGAAACGGTGGCGGTAGAGACCGGTGCATTACGGGTCTTTACGAACGAGGAATGCCATTATGCGTATCGCGAAAGCATTTTCAAGAAAGAACTGAAAGGAAAATACATTGTGACGTATGTCACGTATCGTTTGCTGAAAAAGCCGGTTTATCATCTGGATTATGGCAATATCCGTTCGGAATTGCAGAAAGAGGGGGGAGAACTCTCGTTAGCCGGTCTTCGGCAAATCATTATACATATTCGGGAAGCCAAGCTTCCAGATCCGGAAAAGATAGGAAATGCCGGAAGTTTCTTTATGAATCCCATTGTACCGGTACAGCAGTTTGAAGAGTTGCTGAAGATGTATCCGGAGATGCCTCACTACAAAGTGGATGAGACGCGGGTTAAAATTCCGGCCGGATGGATGATAGACCGTTGCGGTTGGAAAGGCAAGCATTTGGGAAGAGCCGGAGTGCACGACAAGCAGGCCTTGGTACTGGTGAACTTAGGAGGTGCCACTGGCGCAGAGGTCGTGCGGTTGGCTGAGGCCATTGTCCGTTCGGTGAAAGAGAAATTTGGTATCACCATTTGTCCGGAAGTTAATTTTATTGGAGAAAAACAATGAAGGTCACAATATTAGGCAGTGGCACCTCAACAGGCGTGCCGCAGGTGGGATGTACGTGTGAAGTGTGTACGAGTAAGGACCCGCATGATAACCGTTTGCGTTGTTCAGGACTGGTAGAAGTGAACGGCGTCCGTATCTTGATTGATTGTGGTCCAGATTTCCGGGAGCAGATGATTCGCCTGAATGATTACCGCCCGATTGACGGAGTATTGATTACGCATGAGCATTACGACCATGTGGGCGGGCTGGATGACTTGCGGCCTTTCTGCCGTTTTCGGGACATACCGGTATATGCCGAAGAGTATACAGCCACACGCCTGAAAAACCGGATGCCCTATTGTTTTGCCGAAAATCTTTATCCGGGTGTGCCACATATTCCTTTGCACTACATTGAAGAAAGAGTTCCTTTTACAGTATCGAATGTGGAAGGCAATGAAGTGGAGGTTATTCCTTTCCGTGTGATGCATGGGCGGCTTCCCATCATGGGATTCCGTATCGGTCCGATGGCATGGATTACCGACATGTTGAGAATGCCGGAAGAAAGCTATGATTGCCTGAAAGACCTGAAGCTTCTGGTGATGAATGCCTTGCGAATTGAGCCTCATTGGACACACCAGTCTTTATCCGAGGCGTTGGAACAGACGCAGCGCATCCATGCCGAAAAAACTTACTTCATTCACATGAGTCATCAGATGGGGTTGCATGCGAAAGTGCAGGCGCAATTGCCGGAAAACGTCTATCTGACCTACGACGGACTTCAGCTTGAGGTGGACGAGAGTGGCAAGATGAAGTGACTCATAAGATAAATTAATATACCTATGGTGCTTTTTTGTTGATAAATCTGTATCTTTGTGCCCTATTAAGTAGACATTTAAGTAGAAAAAATCAAAATAATAGGAAAAATGGCACAAGAAGACGTTTTCAAGAAACTTGTTTCACACTGTAAAGAATATGGTTTTGTATTCCCGTCAAGTGAAATTTATGATGGACTTGGAGCCGTATATGATTACGGTCAGAACGGTGTGGAACTGAAAAACAATATCAAACAGTACTGGTGGCAGAGCATGGTGTTGCTGCATGAGAACATCGTAGGTATCGATTCTGCAATTTTCATGCATCCTACCATTTGGAAGGCTTCCGGACACGTGGACGCTTTTAATGACCCGTTGATTGACAACCGTGATTCCAAGAAGCGCTATCGTGCCGATGTATTGATTGAAGATCAGATTGCCAAATACGACGAAAAGATAAACAAGGAAGTAGCCAAAGCTGCCAAGAAATACGGAGATGCTTTCAATGAAGCTGAATTCCGCAGCACCAATCCACGTGTGCTGGAACACCAGGCCAAACGCGATGCTTTGCACGAACGTTATTCCAAGGCAATGAATGCCAACGACCTGGCAGAACTTCGTCAGATTATTTTGGATGAAGAGATTGTATGTCCGATTTCAGGTACAAAGAACTGGACAGAAGTACGTCAGTTCAACCTGATGTTTACCACCGAAATGGGTTCTACTGCCGATGGTGCCATGAAGGTTTATCTTCGTCCGGAAACTGCTCAGGGTATTTTCGTCAACTACCTGAACGTACAGAAGACAGGACGTATGAAGATTCCGTTCGGTATTGCTCAGATTGGTAAGGCTTTCCGTAATGAAATCGTGGCCCGTCAGTTCATTTTCCGTATGCGTGAGTTTGAGCAGATGGAAATGCAGTTCTTCGTAAAACCTGGTACCGAGCTCGAATGGTTCAAAAAATGGAAAGAAACTCGTTTGAAATGGCACAAGGCACTGGGCTTCGGCGATGACCACTATCGTTTCCATGACCACGAAAAATTGGCTCACTATGCCAATGCAGCAACCGATATTGAATTCCTGATGCCGTTCGGCTTTAAGGAAGTGGAAGGTATCCACTCTCGTACCAACTTCGACTTGAGCCAGCACGAAAAATTCTCAGGCAAGAGCATCAAGTATTTCGATCCGGAAATCAACGAAAGCTACACTCCGTATGTCATCGAAACTTCAATAGGTGTAGACCGTATGTTCCTGAGTGTGATGAGTGCCGCTTATCACGAAGAAAAGCTGGAAAACGGCGAAACTCGTGTTGTATTGAAATTGCCTGCAGCGTTGGCACCGGTGAAACTGGCTGTCATGCCGTTGGTCAAGAAAGACGGTCTGCCTGAAAAGGCCCGTGAAATTATCGATGACCTGAAATTCCATTTCAATTGTCAGTACGATGAAAAGGATTCTATCGGAAAGCGTTACCGTCGTCAGGATGCCATCGGTACTCCGTATTGTGTGACAGTTGACCATCAGACATTGGAAGACAATTGCGTAACCTTACGTAACCGTGACACCATGGAACAGGAACGTGTGGCGATTGCAGATTTGAATAATATCATTGCCGACAAAGTCAGCATTACCAGCTTGCTGAAAACGTTGCAGTAATAAATTAAACTACATGAACAAGAACCTATTTTGGCTGATAGCCCTGTCATTTGTGCTTTCTTTCGGATTTGCATCCTGCGCGAAAGATACGACCGTGGAAGACCCGTATGCAAACTGGGAAGTGCGTAATGACCGCTATTTGGATTCCATTGCGGATGTGGCCCGTACGCATCCGGGAGAATGGGAAATATATTGTAATTACAAGATTGCAAGTGAAAGTTCCACTCCGGGGCTGGGGGGAAGTTCAGTCTCTACTTCTACAAATCCTTTTGAAACTCCGGCCAATGTCAATGATTCTGTGTATATGAAGATTATTGAGCCGGGTACAGGGGATACTCCTTTGTTTACGGACAGTGTCAGCGTGTACTATCGTGGCAAGCTGATTAACGGAACTGTGTTCGACCAGAACTATACGGGAGATTTGGATGAGCAAATCCATGTACCTACTCATTTTGCATTGCAGGCCAATCAGACAAGTGGGGGAGACGGATTGATTGTCGGTTGGATTACCGCTTTACAGCACATGAAAGAAGGTCAACGGGTGGAATTGTATATTCCGGCAGATTTGGCTTATGGAGAATCCTCACAATCTTCTATCCCAGCTAATTCCATGTTGATTTTCGATTTGAAGCTGGAAAAAGTGATTCATCCGAAAGGAGTGGAAACTTATAATTTGAAGAGAAAGTAACTGGACCACGTGACATAAAGAACGCTCTGAAGAAGTCCTTGTCGTGAGACTTCTTTAGGGCGTTTTTTTATATCATCTTCTTCGTATCTTTTTGTAATAGTCAGGTACGGTGGTGATACCGAAATTCTCCGGATGGGTAAACAGGATTTTGATGGCCAGTAAGCGGTAGATATAGCGGTTGGTTTCTTCCACCAGTTGCAGGTCGATGGCTTCTTCCACTTTTTGTTCTTTCAGTTCCGTTCCTATACGGGCTTGTCCGATGTTGTACGATTGGGCCACGGCCACCCAGTCGTGAAACTTGTCGTAGGCGGTACGCAGGTAACGACAGGCGGCATGGGTCGATTTTTCCGCATCCAGCCGTTCGTCGATTTTCCGTTCCACCCGCAGGCCGTATTCCCGGGCCGTTTCTTTCATGAACTGCCACAGACCGAGTGCGCCGACAGGAGAACGGGCTTCCGGATTCATGCCGCTTTCAATCACCATCAGGTACTTGAAATCGTCGGGAATTTGATGTTCCTCCAGAATGGGTTCTACAAGGGGAAAGAAATAAGCCGCCTTCTGCTGGAGCGACTCGGAGAAGCGTGACAAGGAGGCCAGTTCTCTGCGCAGCTTCCGTTTGCGGTCGGAAGGATCCAGATTCACCTGTTCTCCGCAGAAAATCAGTACGTTTGGTTCCAGTAGGCTGTCGGCCACTTCAATGCGGCTGAGTGCGATGTAGGCGGGAGTACCTTCTATTTCTTCTTCGGGAAGTGAAGGGAGGGGCCTTCGGTCGGGACCTTGTGCATGCATCGTCAGGGGCACAAAGGGTAGAAAACATACTAGCAGTAATGTAAGACCAGATTTCATACTTACTTCTTTTTCACGTTATCTTTTCTTGCCGGCAAAGGTAAGCTATTTATGGTCAGGGTGTACAGTCAGACTTTTAAAAGTTTTTTGTGTATTGATGGAGAGTGAACAGTAAAAAAGTCAGGTAGAAAGCAAAGCGTTGTTTTTTTCTGTATTTCTTTTTACCTTTGCGCCCGTCAGAGAAAGGGAATGAAACATCGTGTAAATGCATATTGCTTGTTGCTTGTCAGCCTGTGGGTGCTGGTGGTAGGCGTTTTTCCACATCATCATCACAACGAAGCATTCTGTGTCAGTCCGGACATGGAAACCTGCACTCCTGCGCATGTGCATGCGAAAGGAGAAACCTGTCATTGTCCCGGTGATGCCGACAAGCATACCTGCGATATCAGCTGTGTAACCCATTTCTCCTTTTCCACTCCGCATCATTCCCCGGATTTCACGCCCGATTATGCGTATTATACCCTGATTTACCTGTCGTCCGTGTGGTTGGAGGCGCCTGTCTCTGTGGTATCTACGGACTTGGCTTCCTATTATATAGAAAAACTGCATGCCCGGAGTTTCTTGGCCGTGCGGAATTTCCGTGCTCCTCCCTTTGTTGCATAAAATAGTTCTATTGTAGGGGATAGAGAGTTAGCAGAGTACTTTGCAACCAGCTTGCAGGGTACAGAAGTTATTTTTGCAGCAAAATTAAAAACACCGTAATTCAATGAAAAATTATATTTTGACAGGTACATTGTGTATGTTCCTGTTGGGTGCATGTGGAGAGCATGCCCATGAACATGGCGAGGAGGGACACAGCCATGAAGAAGAAATGCATGCCGGAGAAAAGGTCGATCATTCTGATGAGATTATTCTGACTCCTGAAAAAGCAAAGGCGGCAGGCGTGGAGGCCGAAGCCGTTCATGCAGGAAGTTTTCGCAATGTGATTCATACCAGTGGACAGATTTTGGCGGCCCAGGGAGAAGAAGCTACCGTAGTAGCCGCTTCTTCGGGAGTGGTTTCTTTCTCTCGGAAAGTGGCTGAGGGAATGCAAGTCGGAAAGGGAACAGAATTGCTGAGCGTGTCGGCCGCCCATATCCAGGATGGCGACCCTGTGCAGAAAGCCAAGGTGGCTTATGAGAAGGCCAAGGAAGAATACGAACGGGCTCAGAAATTGGTGAGCAGCCAGATTGTGTCGCAAAAGGACTTTGCGGCCTTGCGTGAGGCCTACGAGAATGCCCGTCTCACTTATGAAGCCTTGAAGCCGAGCATGTCGGGCAAGGGAGTGTCTGTCAAGTCTCCTATCGGTGGATTTATCAAGACTTGCCTGGTAAAGGAAGGCGATTACGTGACGGTGGGCCAACCGTTGATGACGGTGACACAGACCCATCGGCTGGTGTTGAAGGCGGAAGTGTCCGAGCGTTATTATGCGCAGCTTTCCCAGGTGGTGTCTGCCAATTTCCAGACTCCTTATAATAATAAAGTCTATAGCCTTGAGAATTTGGGAGGCAAGTTGCTTTCTTTCGGCAAGTCTTCGGGAGATACCTCTTATTATGTGCCGGTGACTTTTGAGTTCGACAACCGGGGCGATATGGTTCCTGGGTCTTTTGTGGAAGTGTACCTCTTGTCGGGTGAACGGAACGGCGTATTGAGCCTTCCGGTATCGGCCTTGACCGAGGAACAGGGTGTGTATTTCGTCTATTTGAAGCTGGACGAGGAGTGCTATAAAAAGCAGGAAGTGAAACTGGGAACTTCCGACGGCAGCCGGGTAGAGATTCTTTCCGGTATAAAAGACGGGGATACGGTAGTGACCCGTGGCGCGATTCATGTCAAACTGGCTTCGGCTTCCAATGCCATCCCTGCGCATACACATAACCATTAAAGCGGAGGAACTATGCTGAACAAGATTATACGATTTTCCTTACAGAACCGCTTGCTGGTACTGGTGGCAGCGATATTGTTGCTGATAGGAGGAACCTATACCGCCTTCCATACCGAAGTGGATGTGTTTCCCGACCTGAATGCCCCGACGGTGGTGGTGATGACCGAGGCCAACGGTATGGCGGCCGAGGAAGTGGAACAGTTGGTCACTTTCCCTATCGAGACGGCCGTGAACGGAGCCACCAATGTACGACGGGTACGTTCTTCTTCCACCACGGGCTTTTCAGTGGTTTGGGTCGAGTTTGAATGGGATACTGATATCTATCTGGCCCGTCAGATTGTGTCTGAGAAGCTGGCCGCAGTGGGCGAGTCTTTGCCGGACAATGTGGGAAAGCCCACGCTGGGACCGCAGTCGTCTATCTTGGGCGAATTGCTGATTGTGGGCTTGACCGCCGATTCTACTTCCATGCAGGATTTGCGTACGCTGGCCGACTGGACCATCCGTCCGCGTCTGTTGTCCACCGGAGGTGTGGCACAGGTGGCTGTACTGGGGGGAGACATCAAGGAATACCAGATTCTGATTCATCCCGACCGGATGCGTCATTATGGCGTGACTCTGGGAGAGGTGATGGCCGTGTCGCGCAACATGAACCAGAATACCAACGGAGGTGTCATCTATGAATATGGCAACGAGTACATTGTGCGGGGAGTGCTTTCTACGGACGATGTGCATAAATTGGGACGAGCGGTCATCAAGACCACGGCAGAGGGAGCGCCGGTGACCTTGGAAGATGTGGCTGATGTACGTATCGGTTCGCAGCAGCCCAAATTGGGAGTGGCTTCCGAAAAAGGAAAACCAGCCGTACTGCTTACGGTAACCAAGCAGCCCAACACGGGTACGATTGCCTTGACGGAACAACTGGAGAAGGCCTTGGCCGACTTGCAGAAGAACTTGCCGAAGGATGTGAAAATTTCTACCGATGTGTTCCGCCAGTCGCGCTTCATCGAAAGTTCCATCAGCAACGTGCAGGAATCGCTGTATGAGGGTGCCATCTTTGTGGTCATCGTGCTGTTCCTGTTCCTGGCCAATACGCGTACGACGATTATTTCGTTGATAACCCTTCCTCTTTCCCTGGTGGTGGCCATTCTGGTACTGCACTACATGGGACTGAGCATCAATACCATGAGTCTGGGAGGTATGGCCATTGCCATCGGTTCATTGGTGGACGATGCCATTGTCGACGTGGAAAACGTGTGGAAGCATTTGCGGGAAAACAAGATGCTCCCGCCGGAAGAACGCAAACCGGTACGTGAGGTGGTGTTCAATGCCTCGCGTGAGGTACGTATGCCGATTCTGAACTCCACGCTGATTATCATTGTGAGCTTTATTCCGCTTTTCTTCCTGACCGGGATGGAAGGCCGTATGTTGGTACCGCTGGGCATTGCGTTCATCGTGTCTTTGTTTGCTTCTACGGTGGTGGCGCTGACCTTGACTCCGGTGTTGTGCAGTTACCTGCTGGGCGGAAAAACAAAAGGAGACGGACTGCCGAAAGAAGCCTTCTTGGCCGTATGGCTGAAGAAATATTACGAACGGGCCTTGCTTTGGTCGTTGGAGCACAAGAAGACGGTGTTGGGAACCACCATTGCCGTGTTCGTGGTGGCCTTGGGCATCTTCTTTACGTTGGGCCACAGCTTCCTGCCGTCGTTCAACGAAGGGTCGTTTACCATCAATGTCAGCTCCCTGCCGGGTATTTCCTTGGAAGAATCCGACAAGATTGGGCGTCAGGCCGAGGAAATCCTGCTCTCCATTCCGGAAATACAGACCGTGGCCCGCAAGACGGGACGTGCGGAACTGGATGAGCATGCGCTGGGCGTGAACGTGTCGGAAATAGAAGCGCCTTTCGAGCTGAAAGACCGTTCGCATGCCGAACTGCTGGCGGATGTCCGTCAGAAACTGTCGGTCATCACGGGGGCCAACATTGAAATCGGACAGCCCATCAGCCACCGTATCGACGCCATGTTGAGTGGTACGCAGGCCAGCATTGCGATCAAGCTGTTCGGGGATGACTTGAACCGGATGTTTGCCTTGGGCAATCAGATCAAGGCTGCCATCAGTGACGTGGAAGGCGTGGCCGACCTGAACGTGGAGCAGCAGATTGAACGTCCGGAACTGAAGATTGTGCCCAAGCGGGAGATGCTGGCCAAGTATGGCATTTCATTGCCGCAGTTCAGTGAGTTCGTGCAGGTGAATATGGCCGGCGAGGTCGTGTCGCAGGTGTATGAAAAGGGAAAGACCTTCAACTTGGTAGTGCGTGCGGATGAGGCCGACCGGGGCGAGATGGACCGTGTGAAAGACCTGATGATTGACGATGCGCAGGGGCGGAAGATTCCGTTGTCGTACGTGGCCGATGTGGTGTCTTCCATGGGACCGAACACCATCAACCGGGAAAATGTGAAACGGAAAATCGTGATTTCGGCCAATACCAGCGGGCGCGACTTGCGCAGCGTGGTGAATGACATCCAGCGTCGGGTAGACGAGAAGATTACATTGCCCGAAGGCTATCACATTGAATATGGCGGACAGTTTGAAAGCGAGCAGGCCGCCAGCCGTACCCTGCTGCTGACTTCTCTGATGAGCATCGTGGTCATCTTCCTGTTGCTGTACATGCAGTTCCACGATGCCGCCGAGGGCGGGGTGATTCTGTTGAACTTGCCGCTGGCTTTGATTGGCGGTGTGTTTGCCCTGTGGCTGACCACGGGTGAAGTCAGTATTCCGGCCATCATCGGATTTATCTCCTTGTTCGGTATTGCCACCCGAAACGGTATGTTGCTGGTCACTCACTACAACCTGTTGCGTGAAGAGCAGCATCTGGATGTGCGCGAAAGTATCGTACACGGTTCGCTCGACCGTCTGAACCCGATTCTGATGACCGCCCTTTCGTCTGCCCTGGCCCTGATTCCGCTGGCCTTGCGTGGCGACCTTCCGGGTAATGAGATTCAGAGTCCGATGGCCAAGGTCATCCTGGGAGGATTGCTGACCTCCACTTTCCTGAATGCCTTTGTCATTCCTATTGTGTATGAGTTAATGAACCGGAAGAAAACGACTAAAAGAACAGAAGCATGAAAAAATTTGGATGGATATTGCTTGCGGGCCTGGCTTTTTCCGGCGGGCTGCAGGCGCAGAAAATAGAAGAGGTGCTGCAATCCGTGGAGCAGCACAATAAGGAACTTCAGGCCAGTGTGCATCGCATGGAAGCGGCCAAGATGGAAGTGCAGACACGGAATAACCTGGAAGACCCCAGTGTGGAGTACAGTCCGTTTTATGCAAGCAATGTGGACGGCATGGCCAGTTCGGAACTGGTGGTGACGCAGGGATTTGATTTCCCCACGTTATATGCGGCACGCAACCGTTCCGGAAAATCGCAGAAAAACGTGCTGGACCGTCAGCAGCAGGTGCTCCGTCGCGACATTCTGCTGCAAGCCAAGAACCTGTGTCTGGACCTGATTCGGCTGAACCAGGAACAGCAGTTGCTGGCCGAGCGGATGAAGAATGCCGATGCTCTGTTGGAGTTGTTCGAAAAACGCCTGAAAGAGGGGGATGCCAATGCCCTGGAAGTGAATAAAATCAAGATGGAACGCATGAAGGTGCAGACCGAAGTGGCTCAGAACAATGCCGCACACCGTACGGCATTGCAGCAGTTGCTGGCCATGAACGGTAATATGCCATTGGAATTTGCGGAAACGGATTATCCGAAGGTTGAAGCTATCCGGGATTATCAGACGTTGTATAACGAAGTGATGCAGTCGGATGCCGATCTGCAAGTGGCTGAGGCGACCGTTCAGGCCGCTTCGGAAGAAGTGAAGGTAAACAAGCAGAACTGGTTGCCGAAACTGGAAGTGGGCTACCGGCGGAATACTTCGGTGGGAGAGAAGAGCAACGGTTTCCTGGTAGGAGGCAGTTTCCCTTTGTTTTCCAACCGTAAGAAACTGAAAATTGCGAAAGCCCAGGCGTTGAGTGCGAACTTGCAGCGCGACAATGCCCGCCTGCAGGTGGAAGCCAAGGTACAGAGCCAGTTCAATGAGATGCAGCAGTTGCAGGAAGCTTTGAAAGCGTATGACGTACCTTTGATGCATCAGTCCCTTCGCTTACTCTACGATGCCGTGACGGCTGGCCAGTTGTCCATCATCGACTTTTATGTGGAGGCCGACAACGTATATGGTAACTTGCAAAGCTACATGACGCTGGAGAACCAGTACCAGAAGCTCATGGCCGATATCTATAAGAATCGTCTGTAAATCAGCTGTAATAAAAAGTAAAACCGCCCCTGCAAAGAGGCGGTTTTTTTTCGATGTTTTCTACGTTTCCCGTGGCCGAAACGTAGGTTTTCCACTCGAGAAACATACGTTTCCGCAGTGGGAAACGTACGTTTTTCCCGAGGGAAACGTAAAAAAGACTCCAGTGTTTCAGGGAAAAGCGGCTGGCCTTTCCCTAAAACAGCCGGGAAATCCCTTAAATTCTGTCCAACGGAATGTGAAGGGCCTGGGCCACTCCCTTACCGTAGTTTTCATCCGCCTGCATGCAGTTCCGGATGTGGCGGAGCTTGATTTCTTCCGGAATGTCTCCCATGGCTCTGGCCGTATTCTCAAAGAGCACCTGCTGCTGGGCAGGCGTCATCAGGCGGAACAGGGCACGAGGCTGAGAATAGTAGTCCGCGTCATCTTCCCGGTAATCCCACTGATAAGCCGCGCCGTCCAGTTCCAGAGGCGGTTCCTTGTATTCGCCCTGCTGCTGCCATTCTCCGTAGCTGTTGGGTTCATAGCCCAGGGTTGAACCGTGGTTGCCGTCCACGCGCATCTGTCCGTCGCGGTGGTACATGTTCAGGAAAGGACAACGGCTCCGGTTGACCGGAATCTGGTGGTGGTTGACGCCCAGGCGGTAACGCTGCGTGTCACCGTAAGAGAAGAGACGGCCCTGTAGCATGCGGTCGGGCGAGAAGCTGATACCCGGCACCACGTTGGCCGGATTGAAAGCTGCTTGTTCCACGTCGGCAAAATAATTCTCCGGGTTGCGGTTCAGTTCGAGCACGCCCACCTCTATCAGCGGATATTCCTTTTGCGACCAGACTTTGGTCAGGTCGAACGGGTTGAACGGACACGCTTTGGCCTGTTCTTCCGTCATCAGCTGGATGTACATCGTCCATTTCGGGAAATCGCCTTTTTCAATGCTTTCGTAGAGGTCGCGCTGGTGGCTTTCCCGGTCTTTTGCGATAATCGCTTCCGCTTCCGCATCGGTCAGGTTCCGGATGCCCTGCTGGGTGTGCAGGTGGAATTTGACCCACGTACGTTTCCCTTCCGCATTGATCAGGGAGAACGTGTGGCTGCCATAGCCGTGCATGTGGCGATACGAAGCCGGAATGCCGCGGTCGCTCATGGTAATAGTTACCTGATGCAGGGCTTCGGGCAGTGAAGTCCAGAAGTCCCAGTTGTTGCGCGGGCTGCGCATGTTCGTACGTGGGTCCCGTTTCACCGCATGGTTCAAGTCGGGGAATTTCAGCGGGTCGCGCAGGAAGAACACTGGCGTGTTGTTTCCCACCAAGTCCCAGTTGCCTTCTTCGGTATAGAATTTGATGGCGAAGCCACGGATGTCACGTTCCGCATCCGCCGCCCCACGTTCACCGGCCACCGTAGAAAAGCGGACAAACAGTTCCGTTTCCTTTCCCACCTGTGAGAAGATGGCTGCCTTGGTGTAGGCTGTGATATCATGCGTGACCGTAAATTTTCCAAACGCTCCCGAGCCTTTGGCGTGCATGCGCCGTTCGGGAATCACTTCGCGGTCAAAATGTGCCAGTTTTTCGAGAAACCACACATCTTGTAAAAGCATCGGGCCTCTTCGTCCTGCGGTAGCCACATTCTGGTTGTCGGCTACGGGTGCGCCTGAGGCAGTGGTAAGTTTCTTTTTTTCCATAAGCATTACATTTGTGATTTGAGAATAGATTAAGAAGAAGTTACAAGGTGATAAATTGGTCTAGTATTAGTTTGTCCGTGTCGCTCAGCAAGCCGTTCTTGGATTGCAGGAAAGGTACGGAGGCTTTCCGGGAGATACGTAAAGTTTTCTTCATATTCCGGAGCATGCTTCCCGTCCTGAATTTATACGTAGTGAAAAGCAGCGTGCGATGAGGAGGCACTTGTCCTGCCATTCGTCGGCTGCAGGCTTTCCATTGCCGGTGCGGGTGCTGTCCGACGACGAAGTAACCGCAGGTCCAGCATCCCGACAGCAGGAAATCCGTTTCAGCCAGCTTCTGAGGGTCGAAATCGGAAATCGCACACAGGCTGACATGCAGCCCTTTCGACCAGAGATACATTGCAATCTCTCTGGCGAAAAAGGCTGTCTTTCCTTTGTGGCTATAATACAGCACAGTTGCCTTCATGGGATTTGCAGCAACAAGATTCCTTTACAACCACCACCCGGCTGTTGGGCAGGTCGGGAATGTAGATGAAACCGTCTTTTACGGTAATGTCGGCCGGGCCAATCAGCGGCTGTTCCAGTTTCAAAGACAGAGGAGACATCTTTCCGCTGGCCAGGTCGATACGGCTCAGCTGGGCCGGTGTCCAGTTGGTGACAATCAGCGATTTCCCGTCGGAAGAGAAAGCGATGCCGTCGTATTGTCCGGTCACTTCCGTCAGTTTGCGGGCCACGGGCTGCTTTAGGTTGTCGATGCGGTAAATCACATTGGCTTCCTTGGTCACTCCGTCGGCCGGATAAGAAGCCACATACATCATTCCGTCACGTACGAGCAGTCCGTTCGGTCCGCTGATTTGCAGCCACTCTTCGGGCTGTCCCGGCTGAGCCGGATTGCTGATATCCAGGCGGAAAATACGGTCGGTGTTGGTCACTGAAGCGTACAGATAGTTTCCGTCGGCTGCCAGGTCGTTGACAAACAGGTTGCCTTCGGGCAACGTAATGACTTTCGGCTTTTCTACCTTGTCGGTCAGGTGATACACCACAATCTTGTTCACATCACATACATACAGGTAGTCCTGACGGATGAACATTCCTTTGGGAGCCGACAGATTGCCGTCGGCCGGAACCATGACCTGGGTCTTTCCGTCCTTATAAAATGCGATGTATCCTTTTCCTTCCGTGTTCAGCGGATTCAGTTCGGCGGTACCGAAGTTGGCCACCAGGATACCTCCCTGATACGGATAGGTACTTTCACAAAAACGAAGACCTTCGTTTACTACTCCTTTTACGGTTTGTGCCGACAAACTTATCGACAAGCAAACAAACATTGCACTGAGAATCTTTTTCATCTTTTTACGTTTATTTTTTGACAAAGTTAAATGCGAGCCAAATATTTTCTATATTTGTAGCACTCATTTTTCCGATAACATTCATAGGCAGAAACGATAAGAAATGGAACTCCGTCAGTTGAAATATTTTAAAGCGGCTTGCGAATTACAGAATTTTTCGGAGGCGGCACGTGCGTTGTTTATTTCGCAAAGTACACTTTCCCAACAGATTAAGCAGTTGGAGGAAGAACTGGATGTGTTGCTTTTCGACCGCATCGGGAAGCGTGTAGTCCCTACGGAGGCCGGATTGGCTTTCCTGCCTTATGCCACCAAGGCCCTTTACGATGCGGAAGACGGGAAACAGATTATCCGTGATTTGAAAGGGATAGAGACCGGAGTACTTCACATCGGAGTGACTTATAGCATGAGTCCCCTGCTGATTGCGGCGCTGGGTCGGTTCACGAAAACCTATCCGAAGGTGAAGGTCGATATCAGTTTCGCCACCTCGGAAGAATTGCTGGAGCGGCTGGAAGCCAATCACCTGGATTTTGTGTTGTCTTTCAAGCCGGAAGGCACCTCGGAAGGGTTTGAAACCTTACCTTTGTTCTCTTCCCGCCTGAATTTCATTGTGCACCGTTCGCATCCGTTGGCCGGACTTTCTTCCATTACGCTGAAACGGCTGTGCGAGACTCCGCTGGTGTTGCCGGGACAGGGCTTTGCCACCCGGAAGAAGGTGGATGAACTGTGCCGTACCCAGCACTTGGAACTGACGGTGGGGGTAGAAATGAACGATGTGCATACCATTATCCATACCTTGCGGGAAGGATATTGGGCTACGATTCTGACTCAAGCGGCTGTGCGCGGAGAAGAAGATTTGGTGCAGATTCCTATCTTGTGTGCCGATGCGTTGGCCTCTGAAGGATGTCTGTTCTGGGCGCAGGGAAACTACCGGAAAAAATCGGCGCTGGCGTTTGCCGATTTTTTGCAGAAGGCGGTCGGAAACGGGGGAGAATGAGCGGCCGGAGCATGTCGGCGAGTTTAAAAAATGATAAGGACAAAAAAAGATGGACGGCTCTTCCCCGTAATCCGTGCCGAATTATTAACTTTGCCCTTTGATAGAAAATAAACAGAAACACAGCAATATGCCATTAAATTTACCCGATAAACTGCCTGCAATCGAGTTGTTGAAGCAAGAGAATATTTTCGTGATTGACAATTCGCGGGCCAGCTCGCAGGACATCCGTCCGTTGAAGATTGTCGTACTCAACCTTATGCCACTTAAGATAACGACAGAAACCGATTTGATTCGTTTACTGTCCAACTCTCCTCTTCAGATTGAGGTGAGCCTGATGAAGCTGAAAAGCCATACTTCAAAGAATACGCCGGTGGAGCACATGAAAGCGTTCTACCGTGATTTTGAACTGATGAGGAATGAGAAGTTCGACGGAATGATCATTACCGGAGCCCCGGTGGAACACCTGGATTTTGAAGATGTCAACTACTGGGACGAGGTGACGGATATTTTCGAATGGACCCGTACCCATGTCACTTCCACGTTCTATATCTGCTGGGCGGCACAGGCCGGCTTGTATTATCATTACGGCATCCCGAAGTATCCGTTGGACAAGAAGATGTTTGGCATCTTTGAACACCACATCTGCAAGGGCTTCGAGCATCTGCCCATCTTCCGTGGATTCGACGACGTGTTCTATGTGCCTCATAGCCGTCACACCGAAGTCCGCCGGGAAGACATTGAAAAATGCAAGGACCTGCAGATTATTTCCGAGTCGCCCGAGTCGGGTGTACACATCGTGATGGCCCGTGGCGGACGTGAGTTTTTCGTGACCGGTCATTCGGAATATTCTCCTTACACGTTGGACACGGAATACCGTCGTGACCTGGGCAAAGGCCTGCCCATTGAAATGCCGCGCAATTACTACCGCGACAACGATCCGGAAAAAGGGCCGCTGGTGCGCTGGCGGAGCGTGGCCAACCTGTTGTTCTCCAACTGGATGAACTATTATGTATACCAAGAAACTCCTTACGATATCAATCAGATAAAATAAGAATGATCAGACAACGTCCTATCGAACTGCTTGCCCCGGCCAAGAACCTGGAGTGCGGCATGGAAGCTATCAACCATGGGGCCGATGCGGTATATATCGGTGCCCCGCGTTTCGGTGCACGTGCTGCTGCCGGTAACTCATTGGAAGACATTGAGGCCTTGGTGCGTTATGCTCATTTGTATCGCGTACGCATCTACGTGACTGTCAATACCATCCTGAAGGAAGAGGAACTGGCAGATACCGAGAAAATGATTTGGGATTTGTACCGGGTGGGGGTGGATGCCCTCATCGTGCAGGACATGGGAATCACCCGCCTGAATCTGCCCCCGATTCCGCTGCATGCCAGTACGCAGATGGACAACCGCACGCCGCAGAAAGTGAAATTCCTGGCCGCGGCTGGTTTCCGTCAGGTTGTTCTGGCCCGTGAATTGACGTTGGATGAGATTGCGAAGATTCATGCCGCTTGTCCGGATACCCCGTTGGAGGTATTCGTGCACGGCGCCTTGTGCGTGAGCTACAGCGGACAGTGCTACGTGAGTCAGGCATGTTTCGGCCGCAGTGCCAACCGCGGAGAGTGTGCGCAGTTCTGCCGCCTGAGTTTCGACATGGTGGATGCGGACGGGAAAACGATTGCCCGCGGTAAGCACCTGCTGTCACTGAAAGACATGAACCAGAGCGATAACCTGGAAGCCTTGCTGGATGCGGGCGCCTCTTCATTGAAGATAGAAGGACGCTTGAAGGATGTGGCCTACGTGAAGAACGTGACCGCTTATTACCGCCAGAAACTGGATGCCATTCTGAAACGCCGGAAAGAATACGTGCGGGCTTCGTCCGGTACGGTCCGTCTGGCTTTCCGTCCGCAGCTGGACAAGAGTTTCAGCCGGGGATTTACCGATTACTTCCTGCACGGACGTACACCGGATATTTTCTCTTTCCATACGCCGAAGTCGTTGGGCGAGGAGATGGGCGTGGTGAAAGAAGTGCGCGGTAACTATTTTACCGTGGCCGGAGTGAAACCTTTCAGCAACGGCGACGGACTCTGCTATTTGGATGAACAAGGCAAGTTGCACGGTTTCCGGGTGAACCGGGTGGAGAACAACAAACTCTATCCGCAGGAAATGCCGCGTCTGCGTCCGAAGACCAAAATCTACCGCAACTTCGACCAGGAGTTTGAACGGGTGATGCAGAAAAAATCAGCCGAACGGAAGATAGCCGTATCCATGCTGTTCGAAGAAAACAACTTCGGGTTTACCTTAACCCTGACCGACGAAGACGATAACTGCATCAGCGTGACGCTGCCGGCAGAAAAGACACTGGCACGTACCCCTCAGGCCGAAAACCTGAAGAACCAGTTGGGCAAGTTAGGTAACACCCCGTTTGAGCTGGAGAAACTGGACATCTCCTTGTCGGCAGACTGGTTTGTACCTTCTTCTGCCTTGGCCGATTTGCGCCGGAATGCGGTGGAAAAGCTGCTGGAAGCCCGCCGCATCAACTATCCGCAGGAACGAGTACGGTTTCCGAAAACCACGCATGCGTTTATCGTGGGCGACTTGACCTACTTGGGCAATGTGATGAATACGAAGGCACAGGCCTTCTATCACGACCACGGGGTGAAGCGCATCGAACCTGCTTTTGAGAAAGAACCACGGACCGATGCCGTGCTGATGTTCTGCAAGCATTGCCTGCGTTACAGCATGGGCTGGTGTCCGGTACATCATAAGGTGAAATCGCCCTACAAAGAGCCTTACTACCTGGTAAGCACGGACGGACGGCGATTCCGCCTGGATTTCGACTGTAAAGTCTGTCAGATGAAAGTATCATTGGATAATCAGAAGTCAGAATGAAATACGCGGGTTATATTTTAGGGGTTGTATGTTTGCTGTTGTGTGTGACGGCCTGCCATTATCGTACCTCTTTGTCTTCAGTGGAAAAAGAGAGTTCGAAAGACTCAGTGGCCGCAGTGGTCAGAGAGCGTCCATACGCCTTGAACAGCAATTTCCGGGTCACAACTGATACGCTTTGGCTTCATCAGCTCCCCTTGCTCGATTCTATTCCGGTAAGGGAAGGAGATGAACTGGTGGTAGCCGAGATTACCGCCCGTAAAGAAATGGAAGGCGACTCGGTGTGGGTGAAAGTGGCCCGCGACCAGGAAACCATCGGATGGGTTCCCGAACGCCAGTTGCTGTCGCACATCGTCCCCGTAGACCCTATCTCCCGTTGCATTCATCTGTTCAGCAACTCCCATGCTCTACCGTTCTTTTTAGTATTGGCTGTGTTCTTCCTCTGCTTCGTGTATCGTGCCTTGCGACGCAAGCAGATTAAGCTTATCTGGTTGAATGACATTGACAGTGTGTTTCCCATTACTCTGTCGTGGCTGATGGCTGCGGCAGCCACGTTGTATAACAGCATGCAGCATTTCGTGCCGGAAACCTGGGAGCGGTATTATTATGACCCTTCGCTGAATCCCTTCGACCTGCCTTTCGTTTTGGGACTGTTCGTGCTCAGCGTGTTCCTTATCCTGTTGCTGGGGGTAGCCTTGCTGGATGACCTGTTTCATCAGACGACGATGGAAGTAGCCTTTTTCTATCTGCTGGGACTGGCTTCCTGCTGCATTTTCTTGTATATCTTTTTTACCTACTTGTGGGTGTATCTGGCTTATGTGGCTTTTATCGCTTATTCCGTGTGGTGCGTCCGGCGCTTGCGCAAGGCCAACAGCTATCCCTACGCCTGTGGAGCCTGTGGTGCCAAGATGAGGTCGAAAGGCATTTGTCCGCACTGTGGCGCCTTGAATGAGTAATAATCCGCATAATTTTGTAATTTTGCACCTTTCAAAAATTTAAAACCCTACATAATATGATTAGTATAGATGGACTGACCGTGGAATTCGGAGGGACCACCTTGTTTAGTGACCTGAACTTTCAGATTAACGAAAAAGACCGTATTGCCCTGATGGGAAAAAATGGAGCCGGCAAATCCACACTGCTGAAAATACTGGCCGGTGTGCGCCAGCCTACGCGGGGAAAAGTGACCGCCCCCAAGGACTGTGTGATTGCCTATCTGCCGCAGCACCTGATGACGGAAGACGGGCGGACGGTATTCGAAGAAGCCTCTCAGGCTTTTGCCCATCTGAAGGAGATGGAGGAAGAGATTGAGCGGATGAACAACGAACTGGCCACACGGACGGACTATGAAAGTGATTCTTATATGGCCCTGATAGAGAAAGTGGCTTCGATGAGCGAGAAGTTTTATGCCATCGACATGACACATTTCGAGGAAGATGTGGAGAAGGCTTTGTTGGGACTGGGCTTCCTGCGGGAAGACTTCAACCGTCCGACCAGCGATTTCAGCGGAGGGTGGCGGATGCGCATCGAGCTGGCGAAGCTGCTGCTCCAGAATCCGGATGTGTTGCTGCTGGACGAGCCGACTAATCACCTGGACATCGAATCCATCCAATGGTTGGAAGATTTCTTGATCAACAGTGCCAAGGCGGTGGTGGTCATCAGCCACGACCGGAAGTTTGTGGACAACATCACGACCCGTACCATCGAAGTGACCATGGGACGGATTTACGACTATAAGGTGAATTACTCCCAGTACCTGGTGCTGCGGAAGGAACGCCGCGAACAGCAGATGAAGCAATACGAGGAACAGCAGAAGATGATTCAGGAGACCAAGGACTTCATCGAACGTTTCAAGGGCACTTACAGCAAGACCTTGCAGGTGCAGAGCCGGGTGAAGATGCTGGAGAAACTGGAACTGATAGAAGTGGACGAAGAAGATACCTCGGCCTTGCGCTTGAAATTCCCTCCTTCACCACGCAGCGGAAACTATCCGGTCATCATGGAAGGAGTGGGAAAGACGTATGGCAACCACGTGGTGTTCAAGAATGCCAACCTCACCATTGAACGGGGCGACAAGGTGGCTTTTGTGGGAAAGAACGGAGAAGGTAAGTCTACCCTTGTGAAGTGCATCATGAATGAAATAGACTATGAAGGTACGCTGACGCTGGGCCATAACGTGCAGATTGGGTATTTTGCACAGAACCAGGCTTCGTTGCTGGACGAGAACCTGACGGTGTTTCAGACCATTGACGATGTGGCCAAGGGAGAAATCCGCAACAAAATCCGGGACTTGCTGGGAGCCTTTATGTTCGGTAGTCCGGAAGCCTCGATGAAGAAGGTCAAGGTGTTGTCGGGAGGGGAACGTACCCGTCTGGCCATGATCAAACTGTTGCTGGAGCCGGTCAACCTCTTGATTCTGGATGAGCCGACCAACCACTTGGACATGAAGACGAAGGATATCCTGAAACAGGCGTTGATGGATTTCGACGGCACCCTGATTGTGGTATCGCACGACCGTGATTTCTTGGACGGGCTGGTTACGAAGGTGTATGAGTTCGGTCACCAGCGTGTGAAGGAACACTTGTGTGGCATCTATGAGTTTTTGGAGACCAAGAAACTGGAAAGTCTGCAGGAATTGGAGCGTAAAAACGCCTGAAAAGGCCCTTTGGGAAGAAAAATCGGCTTTTTTGAGAAAAAAGTTTCCAAATGTTTTGCAGGTTTAAAATAAGTTACTACCTTTGCACTCGCAATCGGGAAATGACCGATGCGACAAAGGACTGATTCGCTAGCTCAGCAGGTAGAGCACAACACTTTTAATGTTGGGGTCTTGGGTTCGAGCCCCAAGCGGATCACCAAAGAGAGGCCTTCAGTTTTGAAGGCCTTTTCTTTTTTGTTTTCTTTTATTTTCTCTTGTTTTCTTTTGTTCTGTCCTTGTCTAAATCAATTATTTTTGTGCTGTTAATTCTCTATTAGGGGCTTATTTCATGAATTATTCAATGCAAAATGGGCAATTTTAATTTTTACGAAGACAAGTTAGATTTGAACTTTTGGTATGAGCTCTGCACAAGAGAGGGCAAGTTGTGTCATTATAAAAAAGGAGAATATTTTGTGCGGTGCGGAGAAATTACACACTACATGGGACTCGTGAAACAAGGGTATTTAAAATATAATACAATAGACTCAGAAGGCAATGAACATATTTCTGGTTTTGCCTTTTCTAATACGCTTGTAGGCGATTATCTCAGTGCCACACACCAAATGCCTTGTCTAACTAATATTATTGCTGCCACAGATGCAGAGGTTTGGGTTTGCAGTTGTGAGGTTCTCAATCGGGTGTTTAATGAAGACACAAGATTACATCAGATGATTGCCGATTCTTTGTTTCATCAAGTCTATTCATTGTATTTGGATATGCATCGTTCGTCGCCTAAGGAGCGTTATGTGGCATTGTTGAAACGATGTCCTGAGATTCTGCAAAATCTTACGCTTAAAGAAGTGGCTTCTTACTTGAATATGACCCCCACTTATCTCAGCCGTATCCGCAAGGAAATTACTTTTGAGAACAAATGATTTTATCAGATGAACGAATTCTTTTACAAATGAATATGTATGTACTATTCCTCATTTTGGAATCACTCCTAAAATTGAGAGGATAGTTTAATTATTTTAATATTTAGTGAGAAAGGTTTTGAAATATTTCAAGGCCTTTTTCTCTTCTGTGTTTTAACATCCTCAAAATTAATGTATAAGTAGTATGGTTATGTTCAGCAGCTATAGCCTTCTGTTTAATCATTGATAAAGTTGAAAAAAGAAAAGCAATGATTCCTATTAGTGTTTATTTGAAAAGTTTTCTTGCGGAGTAAATGGTTATATTTTGTAGGGAGATTGTTTTCTGAAGAGGTAGAATCTAATTTTGTCTGTAACTCTCAAACTAGTTTGAGAACTGTGCTGGCTTAGGTCAGTACATTTGCAAAAGATATAATCTATTTAGATAAAAGGCTTTTCTGTTTTGGAATGACTTATTTTACAAATAATAAATACTTAAAATTATGAGACGGTTGATTTTCTCATGTCTGGGATTTTTATGCTTCATTCCTGTCCAACTGGAAGCAAGGAAATATTTTTGTGAGATTAAAGGAACAAGCAAAACTTTATCAGCTAGCCTGAAAATCGTCTTTGACTTTGGTGAGAGTCCTGTGTACTCTATATGGAACGGTCTGAAAAGCAAGCAGAAACTGGTAGATGAGAAGGGTAAGGAAATAGACTTTAATAGTATGGTAGATGCTGCAAACTATATGTCAGAAAAAGGATGGAACTTTCAACAGGCATATACTTCATTCTATGAGGGAAATGTAATACATCATTGGATTTTTTATAAGGAGGCAGATTCTCGGGAAGAAGCTGGAACAGGAATTATGACGAAAGAAACATATAAAGAAAAGTGATGGAGTGGAATAAACTAGGGAAGCTGGCAACAGCAGAATATAATAACGCTGCAAATCTCTCATATCAGGTTTACATGGAGTGTGGAAATAATGATTTTACCCAAGCAGGAATTGAAGCTTTCAAGAGTTTTATATATGATATTTCGCTGATGGCTGAACTTGATATATATGGAGCTTTTGATAATGGGAGGTTAATAGGCATTATTGGTATCCACAGAGAAAAGCAAAAGGTTATTTCAACATTTCGGATGCCTATTAATTGGGTGTGCACGAGGCATTGAGAATATCGTTTGATATAAAACGGAGAAGAAGGAGGTGGATTCTTCACGCTTCGGAAGATAATGTATTTTGAACTACAGTTTTTGACTGAATTTATTGTATAAACTTGACTAATGAAAAAACTATTTTTAGCTATAATAGCCTGTTTGGTTTTGCTGCCGGCTTACAGCCAGTATGCTGTCAAAGGGAAAATCATGGACCCCGAGAATGTAGTAATGCCGATGGTTAATGTGGCCTTTTTGAATCAGTCGGACAGCACCCTTGTCAGCGGAGCGGTATCCGATTCTTGCGGGATATACAGCACATCGCTTGTGGAGGGAAATTATATTATCCGTTATTCTTATCTGGGTTATAAGACACTGTATAAGAAAATGCAGGTCAATGCCGACCGTACGCTGCCGGTGGTTCGGATGGAAGCCTCACAGACTACGCTGAAAGAAGTGGAAGTCACCGCGTATCGGAAGCCATTCAAACTGGACCGAGACGGGCTGCTGGCCGATGTGGAGAATACTATTCTTGCCAAACAAACCAACTTGAACGACCTGCTCTGCAAGATTCCGGGGATACAGCAAAGAGGAAACTCCATTGAAGTGATTGGGAAAGGAAGTCCTGTCTATTACATCAACGGCAGGGAAGTGATGGACCAGACCGAACTGGATAATCTGTCTGTCGATGAAATTCGTTCCGTAAAACTGATTATGAATCCGAGTATACGATACAATTCGGAGCAGCGTGCCGTCATCGAAATAAAGACCAAACGGTTGGGGGATGGATTGGCTTTCAATGTAAGGGGGAATCTGCAGCAGGGAAACCACTTCAAACAGAACTATCTCATAAATGGCAGTTACAATTACAAGGACTGGGATTTCTTTTTCTCTTATAATTACAACCGGGGAAAAAACAATTCGGCGCTTGACGCTTACCAGCAGACTCAAAGTGACACTGTCTGGAACCAAACTCAATTGAGCGCAAAACAGATTTTTAATGAAAGCCATACCTATATGGGAGGGGTTTCCTATCATTTCTCACCCGAGTCGGAAATCGGACTGAAGTACGTGGGTAAGCACAGCCAAAACAGTACCTTTTCCGATGACACCCTTTCCATGATACCGGACCGGGGAATCTCCACGTTCATGAAGAACCATAGGGACGTATCCGGAAAATCAATCAGTCACCACCTCAATCTGTATTACGTGAACGACTGGGAAAATGGTTGGAAAATAAATACCTACGGTGACTATATCCGTAAAACGGACCAAGGCGACGGCTATATCCGTGAATGGGAAAGTGGACGTTCGGAAACTTCATTGAATTATTATAATAAAGCTGTGTGGGACTTGTTCGCTGCCAAGCTCCGCCTCTCGTATGATACCGAGAAAGCGGGAACCATCAGTTTCGGTTATGATTTCAGTCATACAAGCGGAACGAACTACATTGAAAATGTACGTGCCCTGAATAATGGAAGGACAAAAAATATGGAACTGAAGAATTCGCTTTTTCTGGCATACGATTTCTCTTGGAAAAATCTTTCGATGGGGGCTGGGTTCCGTTATGAATATCTTCGCAGTGACTTAAAGGAAACTTATACCGGAAAGCGGCAGAATCAGAACTATCATAATTTCCTGCCTTCCGTTTCGCTCAGTTATAACACGCAGAACCTACAACAGTCATTCAGTTACTCCATTCATACAGAACGACCTCCTTTTGGCGAGATGAACGACAATGCCGTCTATACCGACCGTTTCACCTATCGGAAAGGAAACCTATATCTGAAACAGGCAATAACCCATGACTTGAACTATATGTTGTTTTACAAGTTCCTACTTATAAACTTGAATTATAACAATATACATCATCCCTTAATATGGGCATTTCACAGTATGCCGGGAAACTCGGCAGTGACAATAAACAGCATGGATAATTTTGATAAAATGCATAATCTGACAGGTATGGTAAATATACAATATCCAGTGAAGTGGTGGATACCTTCGCTTACGCTGACCTGTATGAAGACCTTCTTCAGTTATCCGGGGCCGAACGAAAGTGTCCTAAAAGCCGGCCGCCCGCTGGTGATGGTGAACTTCAACAACAGTTTCACGCTTCCATCCGGATTCCTGTTGTCTGCTGATTTTAGTTATGGCTCCAAAGGATATTATCAGTTATATGAATCGAAGGGTTTCACCTCCTTCAACCTGAGTTTGAAGAAATCGTTCCTGAAAGACAAACTTCAACTTTCACTGGATGCTTACGACATTTTCAATAAGAACAATACGCGTGCTTCAGCCCGTCTGAATGATATTATCATAAACACTGTCGGAAAGGAGGAAACCCGAAAAGTCGGTTTCACGATTACTTATCGTTTCCGCACGGAAAAGAAGATGAAGAATCAGAGTGCGGCCGAGACGGAAATGTCGCGGTTGAATATGGACAATCAGTAAAGATTGTAGAATGAAGAGTCTGTAAATTCAGTTTGATTTATCAATGTGCCCCGTCCGGTATTATCCACCGAACTCAACAAGATGGAATAAGAGGGACTTATCAGAAGAAAGAGAATGATTATATTGAGCTGAATCTGAAGGTAATTAAGGGAATTGTATGACTGTTGGATTTTACTTTAAAGAGGCCATTTCATTTTTGAAACAGCCTCTTTAGAATTACATAGTCGTGATGTAACTCACGTATTGTACTTTAAATTATATAATAGTCAATCGGTTTCATTTCCCCAAAGCTCGATATCGGTTCGAGCCTTACGGATAGAAATGAAGGTGAAAGTCCAACTGATAATAGCTATTATCAGGTATCCCAATAGAATAGATGCCATAGTGATTTTTTTCTTTAAGTATTTTGATTGTCGTTTTCCGTCTTATTCTTGTTCCAGATATTGGTATTTTTTATGATGGATAACAAGTGTGGCACGCTGGTTATTGTGAAGTTGCCATTCTGTTTCTCCGTCTGTATAGGTGGCGGTTTTGGCGGATGCTTCTGTCTGAGTAAGCGTGTAACAATGAGGAAGTGTAGGATGCAACAGTTTCACAAGGGCCTGTTGGTCGTCATTGTAATAGATGACGTTCAGAAAGGCGGGTACCTCATTTTCTTTCTTTTCGTCGGTCAGCCGGTAGATGCAGTTGGTTGGACTGAGTTGGGTGAAGGTATAGATGGCTGTATCATTTTTGAAAATAAACTCCTGAGAGGATGAAAGCTGCGGAATGGGCTGTGATAGTTTGACAGACTGTTCCAGACGGGTGTATTCGTTTACCGAATCGTTATGCAGGTTCAGTTCCAGCTGGTATGTGTTGTTCCTAAAATGAAATTCTGCATGTTGCTTGTCTTTCTGACTGTATAGTTTGATGAGGGCGTCTTCTCCACTTTGGTCTTCTTTTAATAACTGCGAGACATAGATTTCCGGCAGTTCATTTTGGTCCGAGATTTTTTTTAATGTCGTATGTTGGCCTTGCAATTCATGGGAGAGAGGTGTGAATTGCATCTGATTGTCCAGATGGAGCTGTTTTCCTTTCTGTTCGATGTTTCCACGGGTGACGAATGTCTCTGGTTCTGCAATGTATTTTTCGAGCAGTTCATACTGGTCGCCGTTGATGGCCAGCATGACATAGATTCCCGGACAGTCTGCAGCTGGAAGTATGCCCTCATAGATTCCATCGCTTGTATGAGGAGCTTGGCATGACCATAGCAGAAAGGATAGGCTTCCCATGAGTGAGGGAAAGATGTGATTTGTTTTCATAAGGTGATTTTTTAATGTATAGTTATTGAAATAAAATGAATGTTCTAGTCTGGTTTAGTTATTAGGATAGGTGGTGAGGAATGTGATGCCTGTAGAGGAAAAATTGTGTTTTTGAAGAATGCGGATGAGGTGATTTTTTATCGTTTAGCTGTTTGTTTAATATAATAATAGAAACAAACAAACGTAGAAAAAGTTCATGAGAGAGAAGCGTGGGAGAAAACTCAAGTGCGTTTTCTGAGGGCTTCTGAAAGGTTTCTGATAATTGTTGTTGTTTTGTTATCGTGTTGATTTATAGTATGCTATAAAAGTTTTCTGCGGTAGGCGGTTGGACTCATTCCCATGTGATTCTTGAAGCAACGGTTGAAATGGGTAATTGACTCAAATCCGCATTCCAGGCTGATTTCTGCGATGTTCCACCGTTCGTTCAGCAGGAGTTTGCAGGCATAGCCTATCCGCATGTCTGTGATATGTTGCGTGAAAGTCTTTCCCGTATTTTCTTTAAAGAACCGGCAGAAGGCGGTAGGATTCATGGCTGCATAAGAAGCTACGTCTTCCAGCCGGAGATTTTGTGTGTAATGCGTGTTGAGGAACGCCATGACCTTTTCTATTTTCCGTCCGTTGAATTGGGAAGGCATCGGATGATAGACAGGCGATGAAATCTGTTTGTAGGAAGACAGGCGTGTCAATGCATCCAGCAGTTGGAGAAACTCAATAATCTGACCAGCTCCACGCTGTGACGGAATGCGTTTGAGTGTTTTCGGAATCTCCGGGCAATCGGTGAGAGAATAAAGTAATCCTCTTTGGGACTCTTACAGCAGGCGGTTGATTGCCTGGAACTGGCTGTAGTGGGAAAAGGCGTATTGCATGAAATCTTTTTCAAATTGGATGATGACCCCGTTTACTCTCAGTTCTTCTTGCTGTATATATTCCGGCGGGTTTTCCACATAATGCGGAAGATTGGCGCCCAGCAGAAAAAGTGACTGGTCGCTGAAATCGGTCATTCCGTCTCCAATCATTCCCTGTCCATATCCTTTTTCTATGTAGATGATTTCGAATTCGCTGTGAAAATGCCAAGGGTAGGTGAAACGTTTATAATCGTAGTACCGTGCCTTAAGCGGGTTGATATCCGAAATGTCAAGTTGTTCGTTGAGTATCTTTTTCATGGTGAACGTAATAATGGCAAAGTTACGCAAATAACCTGCAAAAATCGGTGAATTTGGGTGTTTATTTCTCCTCTAACTTTGTGGCAGATTAAAATCTGTAAGTTATGAACAATCTGTTTGATGTATTCGGACGTGTAGCCGTAGTTACGGGGGGGTCCGGGGTATTGGGAAGTAATATATCTGAAGGTCTGCTGAAGGCCGGAGCAAAGGTGGCTGTGATTGGGGCACATCCCGACCATGTGGAGAAAGCTGTGGAAAGATTGAGGCAGACGGGAGGCGAAGTGTATGGATTTACCTGCAATGTACTCGATATGGACAGCTTACGGAAAGTGAAGGATGAGGTGCTGGCACAATGGGGAAGAGTGGATATCCTGGTCAATGCGGCAGGAGGAAACATTCCCGGCGGTACGCTGACCGAAAGCCAGCATGTGTTCGACATGAAAGTGGAGGATTTGAATAAAGTGCTTGATTTGAACCTGAATGGCACAGTATATCCCTGTCTGGTGTTTGGGGAAGTGATGGCGGCACAGAAAAGCGGAAGCATTGTCAATGTATCTTCCATGGCAGCCTGTGAAGCTATTACCCGGGTGCCGGGCTATTCCATGGCCAAAAGTGCGGTGGAGAACTTCACCCGCTGGATGGCCCAGGAGATGGCGCTCAAGTTCAGCGAGAAGATCCGGGTCAATGCCATTGCCCCCGGTTTCTTTATCGGAAACCAGAACCGGGCTGTACTGATTAATCCGGATGGTTCACTCACGGAACGCAGCCGGAAGGTCATTGCCAAAACTCCGATGCGACGCTTTGGGGATATTTCGGAACTTAACGGAGCCGTACAGTTCTTGTGCAGCGAAGCGGCCAGTTTCATCACGGGCGTGACATTGCCGGTAGATGGTGGATTCAGTTCATTCAGTGGGGTTTAAAATCAGTCGGAGGGAAAAAGATGGAAAAGACTTGGAGATGGTTTGGAAAGAAGGACCCTATTACGCTTTCCATGCTTCGTCAGATAGGAGTGGAAGGGATTGTCACAGCCCTGCATGAGGTACCCAACGGGGAAATCTGGACGGTGGAAGCCATCCAGGACCTGAAAGCCTACATTGAGTCATACGGATTGCGCTGGTCGGTAGTGGAAAGTCTGCCGGTATGTGAGGCCATCAAATACGGCGGTCCGCAACGGGAAGCCTTGATTGAGAATTATAAGGTCAGCTTAGCCAACCTGGGAAAATGTGGGGTGAAGACGGTGTGTTATAATTTCATGCCGGTAATCGACTGGATACGCACGGACCTTCATTATGCACTGCCCGATGGAAGCACTTCTCTTTATTTCAGCCGGATACGGTTTGCTTATTTCGATTTGAAGATTCTGCAACGGGAAGGGGCGGAGAAAGACTATTCGCCGGAAGAGTTACAGCAGGTAGACGAACTGGACCGGCATATCACGGCGGCAGAAAAAGCTGAACTGATTGATACGATTATTGTCAAGACCCAGGGATTCATTGACGGGAACATTCAGGAAGGAGAGCAATATCCGGTCCGTAAGTTCCTGGAGTTGTTGGCTTTATATAAAGGTATAGACCGGCAGCAGTTGAGAGAAAACCTGCGTACGTTTCTGGAGGCAGTGATGTCCGTGTGCGATGCCTACGGAGTAAACTTGTGCATTCATCCCGATGACCCTCCTTTTCAGGTGCTGGGGTTGCCTCGCATTGTGACGGACGGAGCCGACATTGAGTGGCTGTTGCAGGCAGTAGACAATCCGCATAACGGGTTGACCTTCTGTGCCGGTTCCTTGAGTTCGGGCAGTCAGAACGACACGCGTGAACTGGCCCGCCGTTTTGCCCGAAGAACGCACTTTGTGCATTTGCGCAGTACGGAAATTTTGCCGGGAGGTGATTTCAGGGAGACTTCCCATCTGACGGGAAGAGGGCATCTGCTCGACCTGATTCGTATTTTTGAAAAGGAAAATCCCGAATTACCCATGCGGGTGGACCATGGTCGCACGATGTTGGGAGATGAAAAGGAAGGATATAACCCCGGCTATTCTTTTCATGGCCGTATGCTGGCGCTGGCACAGGTGGAAGGCATGATGGCTGTCGTCCGAGAGGAACAAACCAGGGGGCTCTGTTGATTTTATCTTTGTTTTTGGGCACGGAATTCTTTCGGTGAAAGTCCGGTGTTCTTTTTAAAGAAACGGCTCAGGTAGGAAGAGTCGGGAAAATGGCAGAGCGAGGCAATTTCGGCAATGGACAGCGCCGGGTTGTTGAGTAAGACCTTCAGCTCGGCGGTCAGCTGTTCGTCAATGAGTTCCTTGGGTGTTTTTCCGTCGGAATGCAACCAGGTAATTTCGTTCAGGTAGCGAGGGGAGATGCACAGTTGTTCGGCGTAGAACGATACCTGGTGCATCTGGGCCGCATGTTCGTGAACCAGGTGCATGAACTTATGAAATAATAGTTGCTTTCGGGTGTACGATTTGGTGGCCGATACATACGTGTCGGGGATGGCACTGAAAATCCACATCAGCATGCTTTGCAGGAAATTCAGTTCCAGTCGTTCATTGAATGCGGAGGCAGGTCGTGTGAAGAGCAGTTGGGCCATGTCAATCCACAGGCTGACATTCTTCCAGCTTTCCGCTCCGTGGTCGTACTGGGGGAATTCTCGCATATAATTAAAATAGGTCGTGTCGAGCGAGACAGCGGCCTGAAGGAATACTTTCTTGGGGTAAAGCAGCAGGCGGACATGGAAATCGTCCGAGGCTTCCATCAGTTGCATGATGCTTCCTCCCCAGAAAATAAGTTCCGACCTTTCCTGAAGATGAAACTGCTGGGCTCCTGTAGAGAGAATGCACGTTCCGCAAGTACATAATATCTGTACTCCACAGTTGAAGTGGAGGGGAGAAGGCCGGAGAAAATCCAGGTTTCCTTCGTCGTAGTGGATTCCGTTGAGGGATGATAACAGAGAAATATCCATGTGTAGGTGCTTTTATGAAACAAAAATAGACTTTTTTCTCGGAATAAAATTCATTTTGTGCGGTTTTTGAAAAGTTTTGTGCGGCAAAAGGTATGATATGGCCTTTGGATAATTACTAATTTTGCAGCGTTTTAAAGACAAGCATTATGACAAGAAAAAATTCGCAATTGTTTATTCTCGTATTTTTAGGGGTCCTGACGGCTTTCGGGCCCTTTGTGACCGACATGTATTTGCCTACTTTGCCTGCCATGACAGGCTTTTTTCATACCACTTCCTCACAGGTGCAGCTGGGCCTTACTGCCAGCATGATTGGACTGGCTGTGGGACAGCTTTTCTTCGGACCGCTCAGCGACAAGTACGGTCGCCGTCGTCCGCTGATTATCGCCATGTGCCTGTTTTTGTTAGCTACTTTGGGGTGTCTGTATTCCCGTACCATCATGCAGTTCGTGGGCTGGCGGTTGATTCAGGGAATGGCGGGTGCCGGAGGTATTGTCATTTCCCGTTCTATCGCAGCCGATAAATATTCCGGTCGGGAACTTGCCAAGATGCTGGCCATTATCGGAGCCATCAACGGAGTAGCTCCGGTAGCCGCTCCGATTGCCGGAGGCAGTATGGCCGACAGTGTGGGCTGGCATGGTATTTTCTGGGTATTGTTTGGGCTGGGTATTTTACTACTGGCCGGGAGCTTGTATTTCACGGATTCTTTGCCAGCAGTACGTCGTCAGAATGCCCGTTGGGGCGATGTTTATCGGAGCTTCCTGGCTGTGATTCAGAACCGTCGGTATGTGTGCTACATTTTTCAGTTCGGTTTTGCGCAGGGAGTGATGTTTGCCAACATCTCTTCTGCTCCATTCATCATGCAGCAGCATTATGGATTCTCTCCTTTGATGTTTAGTATCTGCTTTGGTATCAATGCCATTGCTATTATGATATCGGCGGCCGCTTCTGTCAAGTTTGCCCATTCGGAGCAAGCGTTGTACCGGGGGAGTGTGGGAATGGTCATTGCTTCTTTCTTCCTGTGTATCGCATTGTGTATGAATTGTTCTTTTTGGGTTTACGAAATCTTGCTGATTTGTCTGCTTTCTATGATCGGGCTGACCTTCACGGCTTCCAATACGCTGGCGATGGATAGTGAACGGGAAAATGCCGGTGTGGCTTCGGCCTTGTTAGGAGCGCTGGGTTTTGCTTTCGGTGGTATCGTTTCTCCGCTGGTAGGTTTGGGTAACATCATGGTTTCTACCGGTATTCTGTTCTTTGTGGGTTCGCTCTGTTCCTTGGCTTGCACCCGTCTGGCCCTTCACCGTGCGTTTTCAATGGCACAGTATTATCGGAGATAATTTCTTGCATTGTTTTCTGTGGAGAAAATCTTTTTATTTTGTATTCCATGTGATAAACATCAGTTAGATAATTATCATATCGGGATAATTTTATCAAAATGGCAGTAATCTCAGGCAAAAACCTGATCATGAAGCACTTCTGCTCATGTGTTTTTGTCGTAATTTTCATTTTGAATACTGGTTCAGCTATGATAAAAGCAAGGAATTGAGTGGTTTCATGGACTTTCTGGAAGTGAAAGAGGAAAAAACATGGCCTTTGGCGATGGAGGTAACGGTATTCCGATTGTCTGTGAAGCTGGAACCGGTGTAGCCATGGGCAATGTGAATGAGTCACTGAAAACCGTAGCAAATTACGTGACTGCCAGTGTGGATGAAGAGGGCATCCGGAAATCGTTGGAGTATTTTGCTTTTTAATCCTTCCGCTGAGCTTTTTCAGGGAAAAGAAATGATAAGATTTATGCCCTAAAATAGGCTTGATTTTTAGCATTGTATTATCTTTGTACATGCTAGACTTTTCCTTATGAGTACAATACGTAGTTGCATAATTGTTTGGTTGATGCTGTTGTTCGGGGGCCTCTCGTTTTTGGGAGGTCTGGTGGGTTTTTGTTCCTTATATGTGGCCTCCTCGACTTATGAGCATACCATAGGAACCATCCGAAAATTTCAAACGAAAAGAGTGTATCGTTATCGGAAGATGCGGTATGAGCACGAAATGCAGATTTCTTATCCGACGGTTCGCTATGGTAATTTGTCCGTTTCCCAAATCACTTATTGGCCCTTCAGAAGTGTAGGTGATGAGTTGTCTGTATGGTATCACCCGAATCGTCCTTTGGATATTCGTTTGCCTGGAACGGAATGTGGACTTTGGGGATTTCTGATGGTGTTGGGAGTAATCTGTATATATGGCGGATTGCTTGTAAGAAAGAGTCTCAGTATAGTGAAGTGATAAGTGTGAACCAATTTAATAATTGATATTTATGAAGAACAAAATGTTTTTGAAGGTAGCCATACTCTTGGTATGCAGTTTTCTGGCTGTCCCGTCAATGGCGCAGTTTAATTTAAAGAAAGCAATTAGTGGGGCTACCAAAGTGGCTCAGGCCGTTACTCTGACGGACGAGCAGATGAGTGAGTATGTGAAGGAGTATATCGATTGGATGGATGCCCATAATCAGGTGTGCGCAGACGACAATGCCTATGCCGTTCGTTTGAAGAAGTTGACGGATGGATTGGGAGATGCCGACGGTATTCCATTGAATTTCAAGGTATATTATGTGACGGATGTCAATGCCTTTGCGTGTGCGGATGGAAGTGTACGTGTCTTTTCGTCTTTGATGGACATCATGACCGATGAAGAATTATTGGGAGTGATTGGGCATGAAATTGGTCATGTGGCGCATCGTGATTCTAAGAAAGGGTTCCGTACTGCTTTGCTTACGTCGGCTTTGAAAGATGGTGTTTCTTCTAAGGGAGGAAAAGTTGCTGCGTTGACAGATTCCCAATTGGGTGATTTGACTGAGGCTTTGGTGAATGCTAAGTATTCTCAGAAACAGGAGTGTGGAGCCGACGATTATGGATATGAGTTCCTGAAAAAAGCAGGTAAGAATCCATGGGCTATGGCACTTTCATTTCAAAAGTTGAAAGAGCTGGAAGCGCAGAATGGCACTCAGTCAATACGCATCCCGATTTGGATTTAAGAATCAAGCGTATGGAAGAACGTGCTACGAGTGAGGGGATTGCCAAGCCGGTTTCTTCTGTAGCCGAATAAGAACTGAAATTCTAGGTAGTGTAAAACAACTGTGTCACACTTTATTTTTCTTTAGAAAACTTATCGGGCGGGAATCTGTGTCAAGGGCAGAATTTCCCGTCCGACGAGTGTAAAATTACAATAATTAAAACCGTGGTTCCCGGGCATAGTGATGAGGACTGGATTGAACCTGTGTCATTGAAAAGAGGAGGTATAATGGTTAATTTCATGGGAATCTTTATTTGTACTCCGATAGAATCGATGAAAGAACCTGGGATTGAACTGGATATTATTGATTATAAGTCCTTTGATTAATATAGAAAGAGGCTGCTGATTGATGGTGGTCTCTTTTTTTCTTTTTTCAGGGTCAGGAGGATAAGGGATATACATAATACCTGAAAGGTAGAATAATAAATCTCCAAAGATTTCAAAAAACTTTATAAAAGATAGAATTCCCTGAATAAAATATTCCATTATCCTGTCGGTTACGCAATATCCTATAACACCTTACCCCCCTCTGTTCCAGATTATATTATGATTTTAATACTGGGACAATATTTTATAGGATTGACAATCAGATACATTCGTTAATTCTGTAATCTGGAATATAATGTCCCACTAATTAACTGGGACACAAATATCCGATTATTTCCGTCCATGAAGCAGCTAAAATCCTTATATTTGAAAGAAATAATACTCTTTATCAGAGCGTAATATTGAACAAAAAACGTATATTTGTAATGTCTGACCGGAGAAATGGTTGGATCATAATAGAAAGCGTTTTTTGCTTTTATCCGAAAGAACGAAATCGCCAATTTCATATATAGGAGGATAAAGGACAATATTACGCTCATTTTCTGTTTGTATATGTTCCCGGTATAGTCAATGCTGTATCGGTTCATATATCGTACAGGCGTGAGAGTATTGTTTCTTTTCTATTCACTCCTATATGGCGTTTGGCGATGCCTGTTCTTTGGTGAATAGCAGGACAAGCCTCACGCTTTCTTTGTTTTAATCTAATACTGATTTTGGGGGCTTATAGGTAGGTATGTATAATAAAATATGAAAACGAATCTATTATTCATTATTTTATTGAGTTGCTTATTTTTCTCATGCAAGAATAACACTTCATTGCCAGAAGTAACTCAAGTTCCTTTCAAGGTCTCAGATTCAGACAAATATGGTATGATGAATGTTGATGGAAGCATTTTGTTTGAAGATGAGTTTGATCAGCTTCCATCTATTGCTGTTAATGGCATTTTTACTGTTAAGAACAAGCAAGATGAATTGGAATATTTCAAAGCGGACAAGAAGCCAAAACAAATTACTGAAGCTAGTTATATCGATGGAGGATATTATACAGAGGGGGTTATTCCTGTTGTGAAATCTGAACGTCCAATTTCATTTATAGATAAGAATGGAAAAGAGCTTTTTGTTCTTGGTACTTTTGAAGGGAAAAGAATACAGTCGGTTAATGCCTATTTTTCAGACGGATTGATGATGTTTGTTACAGAAGAAGGTAAGTGTGGTTATATCAATTCTAAAGGACAAGTTGTTATAAAGCCAACTTTTGATGTTGCCTTTCCATTTAATGAAAAAGTTGCGATAGTTGGAAAAAATACATCTGGGAATGAAGATATGAAATTTTCAGTTATTGATTGCTCTGGTAAAGAAATAGCACAATTAAAGGGGGTAAAAGAAGTCTTAAATTGGGACAATATGTATTTTAGTGAGGTATTCACAAGAGGTAATAAAGCTTTTGATAAAAAAGGAGAATTAATTTTCCGTTCTCCAGCTAAATGGAAGGTATTTTTACCTTTTAATGGAGATTATACTATGTTTCAGGATGATAATGATAAATGTGGTATTACAAATAAAAAAGGAGAAATAGTTATCCGAGCTAAATATAATTGGGGAATAAGAAATATTGGAAAAAATTTTATTGGGGTAGAGCAATCTGATTCTAAATATAGTCTATCTTTTTTGGATGATAATGACAATCGTATTGAAAAAATAGAGGATATAGAAGATTTCTCTTTATTTATAGCAAACAAGGGTATTGTACAAGAACAAAATGAATACTATTTTATTGACCGCTCAGGAAAAGCTATTAACAACAATAATTATTCATTCATTTATATTCCTTCATTAGTTTCTTCATTTTGGTATCCAAACTCATTGTTCCTAGCTTATCTACACAAAGAAAATTCATCTTCAATGAAGATGGTAGAAAGTGATTATTATCCTAGCCAGGAAGCAATATCTTCTGTTTTAAATGTATTAAACACTAGAGGAGTTGGCAATATCCAAATAGGAATGAGTTTACAAGCAGCCATGAAATATTACAATATGGGAGATAGTGATAAACACAGCTATGACTATTGGGATAATTTTGAAGGAATCAAAGGTATCGGTAATTTAAAGACAAATTATAGAATACAGTTTAATGATTATATATCTGATTATTCAGGGTATAATTACAATACTACTATTCGTCATATCATAATAAATATTGATAGAAGCGAAGTTACTTGTTCAAACGCGGAAAAACGACTTTATGATGCGGCTATTAATTATTTGAAGAATATCGGTTTTACCAAAACAGGACATACCGATGATTGGATGGATGAAGAGTGGGATATTTATAGTAATGACAAATATTCTTATTATATAGCTGTAAATAAGGATGCTTCTAAATTATGCTTGGAAAGTAAGTAATAGAGTCTTAATTGTATAAGGTTTATAATATTATGATTGCGGCAATTATTCTCTTTGGGATTATCAGTTACTTCATTTGGAAAAAAACAGAATGTATAAAATCTGATTATCAGCCTATTGCTATAAGGAGGTTATTTTATTTACCTATTATGCAATTTATTTTTTGTTTTTGCTTTTGTCTGTTCTCTTTCATCTTTGATGGTGATTTACCTAAAGATGAAATAAATCAGTTCGTAGAAGAACATGAACTAATTGGAGATTTGTCTTCTGCATTACTTGGCTTGGATTTGAGTTCAGACCAGATAACAATGTATATGATTACTGAGAATCTTCATTCTAAAGCGACTTATATTTTAATTGGTAGTGTAATAATGATGTTGGTACAGATTGTTGGAGCATATAGCCAAAAGATTGATAAACTTATTATTGAAGGTGTCGCAGCAGTTCATACTTTTTGCATTTTCTATATCGGTAATTTATTAGGAGAAGCTTTTGATTTCATGTTAAGTCAAATGGGGACAATTAAATTGATAAATGCCATAAATGAGGATTCTTCATCTACAATGTGGGGAATTGTAGCTGTCTGGTTTATTCCTTTCCATTATTTATACCATTTTGTACTTGAGAAATATTTTCAAAATTCAATAATGAACTAATATCTTAAAACTTATGGATGTACCCATGACTTTGACAACAAAACAAAAGATATTGATTATCATAGGAGCTATCATATTTCTTATAGCAGACATAAGTATGATAGAAAGAATAGTGATTATAGCTGGTATTGTTGCATATTTTTTTATGCGTAAACAATTATTGGTAGATAATTCAATCGAATATACTAAAAAAATAAGAGATACACTAATTATTCCTATCGTACAGATAATAGCATCTTTTTTCCTTTTTGAAGAAGCTTCAAGTGCTGTTAAATCAGCTGGTAAAATAGATAGTCTTCACGACATATCAACCTATACTCCATTTTTAGGTGATTTGGGTAAAGGATTGGATATAGCTAATCAACTTGGTGTATTACCAGACATAGAACGTTCACAAAGTACATTAGAATATATAAATTCTGCAACGACAGTAAATAATGTAGTAAGTTTCGGAGCTATACTTATAATTATTCTTGCCATAGCTGAATTATATAGTGTTTTCCATTTGGGAAAATTTACAAAGAAACAAATGCTTATGCTCTATGGAGGAGCATCTATTGCTTTCATTGTATGCAGCATTTACTTTGGTATATATATGGAGAAATTTATGAGTGTATTAGCTGGTATTTTTTCAGGTACAGATGAATACCCTTTTGCTATTATTTTCCCAATAGTGACTTTAATACTAGTAGGAGCATTCTATAAGGCTTATTCCAATGCTTTAGAGAATCTATTTAACTATTCTCTACCTGAGTCGGTAAAAGAGAACAATTTACAAGAGCAACCTAATAGACAATCTGAAGAACAGATTGATAGGAATAGTTCTGAGCCAAAAGTACAGTCAGAGCCTATGCAGGTTGAAGAAACTGGAAGAATAAAGGAGAAGCTGGAAACTCCCCCACAGGCTAAAATCATCATAAAAGAAAAAGCAGAGCAGAAGTCATTTTTTCGTTTTAATATTTTATTTGGTATAGGACTAGTTGTATTAATGGGGATAGTAGCTTTGTGGATTTTACAGAGTAATGAAAAGGATAATTCAACTCCGGTAGTGGAAAATTATTCAGAACCAATTATTCAACAAGAAGATACAATAACCGAAGCTACTAGCACTACCAATCAGTTTGAATATATCAATGAAACAAGAGGAAATTATGAGGTTGATATAGAGTGGCCTATTTCATTGATTGGAATGAAGGATGTAAGTGGAATACAGTTAGCTATAGCTCAAAAAGCATTTAATAGCAATATCTATGATATTCATAGTTGTGTTGAAAAGTATTTTAAAGAAGGCAACGAAAGTGCTTCGCTTGGTGAATGTGAAACTGCTGGTAAGGTTACGGTAAAATTCCAACAAAGGCTAAACAATCTTTATGTTTTCAAGATTCAAATTTATGCTGATTTAGGAGGAGGTACCGGATTATCCTTAATTTATAGGGATGAATATGTTTATTTTGATAAAGAAATGGGCAGAACTTTAGAAATCAGTGACTTATTCAATGATTATTCCCAGACCTTATTTTTAGTAAATAATCATATTTCTTTAGATGAATATGCCAGTAAAGCAACAGAACTACCTGAGAATTTTATAATTTCTTCATCTGGAATTACATTTATATTCCCCAAATATAGTATTGGTTATGGTTATTAAGGGGAGGTTGAAATATCTTTAACCTATGAAGAACTGAATAACGTACTATCAGACAGTTTCAAAAATGCAATAGGAAAATAGTTTTTATTCTGTTTGTAGCTTTCAAAGGAACGCCTAGGATATTCAATCTTAGTGCGTTCTTTTTTTGTATCTATCTCTCAAAATGACAAAACGTGATTCTGGTAGATTGAAACTCTAACTAATGACAAATAATAATACCTACAACTATGTTAGGAAACCTAATGAATATATTCTTTGACGGTACTTTAGAAGAATCGTCAGAGCGTCAGGTTAGAGAAACTACCCCTGATGTTACCCCAAAAAGTAGTACAATCGCCAATCCCATCCCTGAAAAGTATAAGAAAGATGTAGAAGCCTTACGAAAGAAGTATGGAGAGAATTTTAAAACTGGTCTCTGCATTGAAATAACACTGAAAGAGCTTCTGGAGATATGCCCGAGAGAAAGAAGGCGAACTGATTGCAGAAAACGGTTGATATCCGTTCACCCAAAACGGGAATATCCGTTCACTTTTCCGTCTCTTTATCTTAATGGCGATGCAAATTTATAGTTTTTCTTCTTTCATGCTGTTGCTTGATCGTTTTTTTTGACGCATACTCTCACCCTGTAACTCGAAGCGGACACTGGTGTGCACCAGCCTGTCAAGGATGGCATTGGCTGCAGTGGTGTTACCTTTCATCACATCATACCAATTGGCAACCGGCAGTTGTGATATGATGATAGTGGCTTTCTGCCCGTGGCGGTCTTCGATGATCTCCATAAAGTCAAGCAGCTGCTGACCGTCAAGCACCTTCATTCCGAAGTCGTCCAGTATAAGCAGGTCTGTCTGTGCCAGCCTGGCAAAGAACCGGTGCAGTGTACTGGATATGCGGGCAAGACAGACTTCCTCAAAGAGCCGGTACAGGTTGTAATAGGCCACTTTATAGCCGTTCATGCAGGCCTGATGTCCGAGTGCCGTTCCTAGCCAGCTTTTACCGGTTCCTGCCGCACCCGTAATGAGTACGGACATTCCGTTTTTTACATAGTCACATGTGGTCAGATTGAGCACCTTCTGCTTGTCCACACTACGTCTGCTGTCATAGATGACCTCGCTGATGGAGGCCTGATAGCGGAAGCGTGTGTTTTTTACCAGACGGGAGTTTCGGCTCTGGGTGCGGTTGTCCAGTTCGGCCTGTATGAGCAGTTGCAGACCGTCTCTCAAGGAGAGCGACTCTGTCTGTCGCGTCTCCTGCATGGTTGCCCAGTAATGCGCCATTCCGGGCATCCTGAGGCTTTTCAGGGCATTGGTTATTTCATCCATATATTCTTTTTGGGGGTATGTGAATGTTGTCATTTGAATTGGGCTTTACCACGGATATTACTATGTTCCGGAGGAGCGAAGGAAGAGGACGGCTGTTCAATGCTTGCACATTTGCTCTCCACCAGCGAACGGATAAACCGGTAATTGCATCTGTCCAGCCTCAGGGCTGTCTCGCATGCCTTGTGGAAAATGTTCGGGTCACTGATCCTCTGCAGGTTCAGAAGCCCGTCACAGGTCCTGTAGTGAGTCTCGGGAGGCATGCTGGAAGAGTAGAAGATGCGGCTTACCACAGCTCCCAATATATCAGACGCACGCTCTGCGCGCTCTATATATGACCTGGCACTCAGCCCCCTGTATTCCTGCGAGCTGCTGGCAAGATGTTCTTTTACAATCGTATATTTCCCTTTGCTGTAGTCACGGATATGGGTTGCTACCAGTTCGCCCTCCACATAGATCTTTACCAGCGTGCGGGTGTATGCCACATGTGCGGTCTTGGATATGTGACGGTACGGGACAGTGTAATAATGCTGGTTCCTTCCCAGATAGATGCAGCAGTTACCTGACACCTTCAGGTCCGTGTATGAAACAATCTCAAAATCCCTCTCGGGCAATGGCATGAGATTGGGCTTGTCTATGGCAAGGAAGCGTTCCTCACGTGTGTAAGGATGCTTCTGCATGCGTTTCTGGTTGTGCGCCTTCATCTTGAGGGAAGCTGCCCGGTTGAGTTCTTCCAGGGAGTAGAAGGTTTCGTTGCGGAGTTCCGCAAACACACGCATATAAACCAGTCTGACAGTCCCCTCCACGTTTGTCTTGTCTTTGGGGTGGGCAGGACGTGCAGGAACAACAACGGTTCCGTAATGGTTTGCCATGTCCTCCATCACGCGGTTAAGTGACGGTTCATACCTGTCGGTCTTGACCACGGCAGACTTCAGGTTGTCAGGGACAAGTATCTTCGGAACATCCCCAAGATGCTTCAGACACTGGATGACGGCATATACGAAGTCCTCCGTACACTGTGAACGAACGAAGAGGATATAGCCGTAGTCGCTTGCCGGAAGCGTGGCGACAAACACCTGACAGGGTACCAGCTCTCCCGTTTCCCGGTCAACATATCCCATGGTGTCACCGGCAAAATCCAGGAACAGCTTTTCGCCGCCGGTACGCATGTCGGCCAGGATGGTAGACGGAGATTCCTTTCCGGCCTCGGTATTCTGGTTGTAGTGGTAGCGAAACTGTGTCAGGCTGTAATGGTTATCCGGATGTTCATTCCGGTATTCTTCACAAAGCAGCTTCAGTGTGACATGCTTGCGCTTCATCTCTTCCTGAAGATAAGGGAGGAGATGCTTGAATGTCTCGAAACGTCTGTCACTATAAGCGGGATTGCCGCCCTTGAGACGGTGTTCAAGTACGGGGTCATCCAGTCTGAGAAGTTCGTCAATACTGAGACTGTCCGCGTTGACCTTGTTCATATAATTGTTTACCGTCTCCTTGTTGATGCCGATTATCTCTGCGGCCTTACGGTTGGAGACTCCGTTCTTCTTCAATAGAAGCAGTTGTTTGATTTGACTCATATTCTTACTCTTTCCTGCCATGGTCGTATTGTATGTCATTTGTTTTTGCATACAAAATACGTGATAAAGAGTAGAAAAGCGAACGGACATGCTCCGTTTTTAGAACAGGCGCTGCCGATGCGATGAAAATGTGAACGGATATGCTCCGTTTTCCGGACGTAAACACCTGTGGCTTTTCTCATTACATTTTCATAAGTGAACGGGTATGCTCCGTTTTTTTAGGAAAAACCGGTTCTTGACTGTTATTCTGAAACCACTGAACGGATATGCTCCGTTTTCGGCAATTGGGATAAACGCTTTGGATGGCGTCAGGAAAGCCTTTCAAACCGTCTATACAGGCAATAAGAATATCTCCAACTCCACGGTTCTGAAGTTCTGTCAGCACACTGAGCCAGAAGTTTGCTCCCTCATTCCTTGATATATACATTCCGAGCAGTTCCTTATGTCCTTCCTTGTCAATACCCAGCACATTATAGATTGCACGTGTAACCGCACAACCACGTTCATCCGTTACTTTATAATGGATGGCATCCATCCAGACTATGGGATATACAGAATCAAGCATGCGTGATTTCCATGCCTTTATTTCCGGAAGTACACGGTCTGTAATGGCGCTGATTGTATCAGCTGAGACACGGTTACCAAGATTCTCTTCCATCCAGTCACTGATTTCGCGTGTGCTGTTACCAAGAGCATACAGGCCGATTATACGGTCTGCAACACCTTCTGCCAGAATGGTCTCACGCTTTTTAATAAATTGTGGATCAAAACTAGAATTACGGTCACGGGGAGTAGATACGGTTACCTCGCCCAATGGAGTCTGGACCTGTTTTTGCATTTTCCCGTTACGACGGTTACCCGTCTGACGTTCTTCTTCTGTAAGATGTGCATCCATCTCACCTTCCAAAGCTGCATTCAGGATACTTTCCAATAAAGGGGCAAAAGCACCGTCTTTACCTAACAAGGGCTTGCCCGCTTTTAACTGTTCAATAGGCTTGTTCTTGATACTTTCAAAATCAAATTCTTCTTTCATAAAAAAACTGTGTTAGCAAAGTTAATATTTTATTTTACTCTTTGCTGACACAGTTTAATTTACATCCTCTTCAATAATGCAGAATAAGACAGATAAGTGCATTTAGCTCGTTTCTAAATCGTTACCTATTAAAAAAGCATATTCTTATAAACTGCTTATTTTTAGCGTGTAGGATAAATGGTGATGCCTAGCGGTATGAAATGTGATTCGTTTCTTGATGTTACACAAAATGGCTATATCCTTTAGGTATTTGTTTATATCTGCTGGGTCTTGAATT
>ENA-OWRC01000383-OWRC01000383.1-human-gut-metagenome-genome-assembly--contig:-NODE-383-length-57197-cov-68.203598_pt1 | contig 57197 bp, 48 predicted proteins | sample MGYA00248268_ERZ651895 | MGnify/ENA primary metagenome ERZ651895 (study PRJEB26924, sample SAMEA4378242) | human gut metagenome | biome: human gut; feature: human-associated habitat; material: faeces...
CTGAATCAAGCCAGAACTCCTGGAATGACAGACGTCCGACTCTGGCTACTGAATCAAGTGATGTCAGAGCGAAGGCTGATACAGCAAGGTTAATCAGTGTGAACACAAGTGAGTGTGGTAAACCGAGTACTGACAGGAAGTTTGCGATAGCTCCTGCGAAAATCTGTGGCTGTGTTGTAAGTCCCTGAGCTGCTGCCTCTCCCTTACCGAATGATGCTACTGCGATAAGTGCAAGGATTGCAAGCATACTCTCCATAAGCATGGCACCGAATGAAACTGGAAGCATGTTCTTCTCATTCTTTATCTGCTTAGATGCAGTACCTGATGATACAAGTGAATGGAAGCCTGAAACTGCACCACAGGCAATTGTTACGAATAAGATTGGGAACAGATACTGTGGGTTTCCGTTTGCATCAGGGATTGCAAATGCTGTGAAAGCCTCAAGGTTACAAGCAGGATTTGCAACAAATACACCGATTACCGCACCTACGATCATGAAAATTAACAGGTAGCTGTTAAGGTAATCACGTGGCTGAAGCAGTGCCCATACAGGTGTAACACTGGCTATAAGTATATATGCAAATATAATTATGTGCCATACGCTAAGGTTTAAATACATAGGGAAATTAAGTCCCAGTGCTATAGCTACAATAAGTAATGCGATTGCAACAAGTGTGTTAATCCATTTGTTGAACTTAGAGTATTTAAGGAATAATCCAAGTGCAACTGCCTCTATGATGAAAAGCATTGATGTAGTTGCAACTGCTCCGTTGGCTACAACCTTTGTAACCTCGCCTGCTTTATCAGCGGCAAAGCCATTGAAGGTTCCGGCTACGACATCTGCGAAGGCTGCAACAACAAGTATACAGAACAGCCAGCAGAATAACAGGAATAATTTCTTTCCTAATTTACCGATGTACTCCTCGATGATGTAACCGATTGTACGACCCTTGTTCTTAACTGAAGCGTACATAGATGCAAAATCCTGAACAGCTCCAAAGAATACACCACCAATTAATATCCAAAGCAGAACCGGAAGCCATCCGAAAATAGCTGCCTGAATTGGTCCGTTGATTGGGCCTGCACCTGCGATAGATGCAAACTGATGTCCAAATACTACATTAGTATCGGCCGGTACATAGTCCACTCCGTCCTCCATCTCGTAGGCAGGAGTCTTGGCATTTGGATCAATGCCCCATTTGTTTTGCAGATAACGGCCATATAATAAGTATGCTCCACCGAGCACAACAATGGCTATTACCATCATTAAGATTCCACTCATATTTTTACCTCTTTCTTTTGTTTATCCTAATTTTATTTGTATATTATATTTACTCTTTTTTTAACAAATTTCAATAAATATTTTATACATAATTTATTTTTAATTTCTATAATTTTTGTTTAATTTACCAATCGGTTATAGTAGGTATTCATTCTCTTTATGCTGTCTTTGTCTCAGCGGCTTCTTCTGCCTTTTTAGCAGCCATTTTGTCCTTTAATGCAAAGGCTCCGGCAAGCAGTGTGCCTGAGATTGAATGCCATGTACATGACACTGCACAGATGATGGCTGATTCAGGTGTTGAAGCAAACTGTGCTGTAGTGGTGGCAAGGTTTGTGGCAAGACCTGCATTCTGCATACCAACCTCGATAGAGATGGTTCTCTTCTTGGCTGTGTTCATGCCTACCAGCCTTCCTGCACCGTATCCGAGCAGATATCCAAGTCCGTTATGTAACAGAACTGCCGCAAAAATTACTACTCCTGATGTAAAGAACTTTGAGCCCTGTGATGATACAACACCACCTACAACGAATGCCAGTCCAAGCACCGCAATACCCGGCATGACCTTCTGAGCCTCGGCAAATGCCTTTTTCTTTCCAAGCAGGTAGTTGAGTAAAAATCCAACCGCTACAGGAAAGATTACAGTCTCAATGATTGACACAAACATCGGAAGCGCCTTGATTGAGACATGTGTTCCGCTTGCAAGCAATGATACCAGTAGCGGTGTCATAAATGGTGAGAGCAATGTGGAAACTGTTGTCATTCCAACTGAGAATGCCACATCACCACCGCAGAGGTATGACATGATGTTTGAAGAAACACCACCAGGACAGCAGCCTACGAGGATAAGTCCAAGTGCGATTCCATCAGGCAGATTCAATGCCTTTGAGATACCAAATGCAAGAAACGGCATGATAAGATACTGTGCGATTGCACCTACACATATATCAAATGGTCTCTGTGCGAGTATCTTGAAATCCTGTGTCGTAAGTGTAAGTCCCATACTAAACATGATGATTCCGATAATGATTGACTGACATGTGAACTTGTTGGATACCGGATCCACAAACAGCATCTGATTTACCCAGGCCATCAGATTCGGAACCAGAAATGTGACTACGGCGATTGCTATGACAACTATCGATGTGTAGTCTGATAAAAATTTACTTACTTTTTGTAATGCTTTCATTGTAAGCCTCCTTAACATTTTTCTGCTCACTAAAACTCTTTTATGGAATTAAAAAATCCCTTTCCAGATTGACATAATCTGAAAAGGGACGAAATAATCCGCGTTACCACCCTGATTCCACAGTGTATTACTGTGACACTCTGCATACCAGCATATGCTTTCCATATAACGGTGGACACCGGCGAGGTTTACAGACACACTTAATGCTTTCAGCCCGCTTCTTAGAGAGGATATTCCAATCTGATCATTGCCTGTTCGCACCGCCCACAGGCTCTCTGAAAATAAATACAAATCGGACCTTGTTCTCATCAACGAATTTTGGTGAACATATTTATTTAAATCTTGTTTTGTATTATAGCCCTCTGACACTATATGTCAAGAGAATGATACAAATTTGTACTATAACATTTATTTATAGTTTCTATTCATACGCTTTATTCTTATTATTTATTCGTAATCTTTGTTGTTATACTCATCATTCCATGACTGCTGTTGTGATGTACCGTAGGAATTTTGAGCATCCCCGCCCTGAGCTGCGCCATACGGATTCTGACCATACTGCTGATTTGTGCCATTTCCGTACATGTTCTGGCCGTACTGCTGATTTGCCCCGTTTCCGTACATGTTCTGGCCGTACTGCTGATTTGCTCCGTTTCCGTACATGTTCTGACCGTACTGCTGATTTGCTCCGTTTCCGTACATGTTCTGGCCGTACTGCTGGCTCGATCCGTTTCCGTACATATTCTGGCCGTACTGCTGGTTTGCTCCGTTTCCATACATGTTCTGACCGTACTGCTGACCATATCCGTTTGAACCGTATGGATTATAGTAGTTATTATTATTATTGTATCCATCTCCCACATAAACAATGTTTTTGTTGAAGGCAATAATACAGACAAAAATCACATTGAGGAATATCAATCCACAGGCAAATCCTGCGCCCTTGCCAAACGCATGTGCCAGTCCGATACAGCAGAGGATATTTATAACCAATGCCGCAATCATTCCTGCAATAATCAGAATAAGCGCAAATATCAGCATGCCCATGTGAGCTCCGATGCGATTTCCGGCATATCCATAGGTAGAATCATAATACGACCCCATATAACTGGATGTCATAACGGAAAGTCCTGAGGCAATAATCTCATACATCAATAAAATACATCCTGCTATACTTGCGATACTTGCCACAAGATATCCCCAGAACAGCTTCTGTTTCCCTGCAATCCTGAATTTTACATATGAGCTGTAAAACGGTACAATAGCCGCCCAGCCGTGCTCTCCTGCCTTTGCATACATAATCCATGATGCAACAATTGTCAGTACCATAACTGCCAGATTGATAAACGACTCAAAGCCGTCAATCATACTCATAATAGTATAATATGTGCTCATTTTTTCTCCCTTTCATAACCAAAGTTTATTTGTTATTCAAAGTATACATCACCATAGGTCAGAGTGCAATAATTAAAAAGCTTTTCATACTTTTCATACATCGCTTTTTGCACCCTTGACAAACCCCTTCTTAAACAGCTATAATATCGTCAATTGAAGCACAATTACATTTCAACAGGCTTTGATGGGAACAAGTACATTTCTGCAATACTTACAGAGAGCTGCCGGCAGGTGAGAGGCGCAAGGAAAACAGATCTGGAATACCTCCCGGAGCTTTGCACCGAACGTCATACCGGATGGTTAAATATCCCCGGTTCGATTAATAAGCTGCAACGTATTGGCACACGTTATAGTGCCGGAGTGTTAGCAGAATCGGCTATTTTCACTATATAATATATGTCGAATAATGTGTGACAACTCACGGAGGCATTCCTGTGCGAGCAGGATGCAAATTAAGGTGGTAACGCGAGAAATCCCCCTCGTCCTTAAATGGATGAGGGGGATATTTTATTTTAAATAACTATTTTGGATACAAATTCAACTTATCAGGAGGAAAATCATGACAATTTATGACGAATTAGTTGCCCGCGGTCTTATCGCGCAGGTAACAGACGAAAAAGAAATCAAAGAGCTTATTAACAATGGAAAGGCTACCTTCTACATCGGCTTTGATCCTACAGCAGACAGCCTTCACGTTGGTCATTTCATGGCTCTTTGCCTTATGAAGAGACTTCAGATGGCCGGAAACAAGCCTATCGTACTTATCGGTGGAGGTACCGCACAGATTGGTGATCCATCAGGACGTACAGATATGCGCCAGATGATGACAACAGAGACTATCAACCACAACGTAGAGTGCTTCAAGAAACAGATGAGCCGCTTCATCGACTTTGGCGAGGGCAAGGCTATCATGGTAAACAACGCTGACTGGTTGATGGACTTAAACTACGTGGATGTGCTCCGCGAGGTTGGTGCTCATTTCTCAGTAAACCGTATGCTTACAGCTGAGTGCTACAAGCAGCGTATGGAAAAGGGTCTTTCATTCCTTGAGTTTAACTACATGATCATGCAGAGCTACGATTTCTACACACTTTTCCAGAAATACGGCTGCAACATGGAGTTCGGCGGAGATGACCAGTGGAGCAACATGCTCGGTGGAACAGAGCTCATCAGACGTAAGCTTGGAAAAGATGCATATGCTATGACAATCAATCTGCTCCTAAACTCTGAGGGCAAGAAGATGGGCAAGACACAGTCCGGTGCAGTATGGCTTGATCCTAACAAGACTACACCATTCGAGTTCTTCCAGTACTGGAGAAACGTTTCTGATGCCGATGTTCTTAAGTGTATCAGAATGCTCACCTTCCTTCCTCTCGAGGAAATTGACAAGATGGAAAGCTGGGAGGGCGCACAGCTCAATGAAGCTAAAGAAATCCTGGCATTCGAGCTTACAAAGCTTGTTCACGGTGAGGAGGAAGCCACAAAGGCTAAAGAGGCAAGCCATGCTCTTTTCGCAGGCGGAGCCAACAACGCAAATATGCCTACCGTTACTGTCACAGCAGAGGACTTCCCTGACGGAGAGCTTGATATCATCTCTGTTTTAGTAAAAGCAGGACTTTGCGATTCAAGAGGAGACGGCCGCAGAAATATCCAGCAGGGCGGTGTTTCCGTTGCAGACGAGAAGGTAACTGATATCTCTACCAAATACACTCTCGACGATTTCAAGGGCGAGGGTCTCATTATCAGACGTGGTAAGAAAAAATTTGCCAAGGTTGTAGCTGAATAGACAGAGAATCCCCGGTAGTAACTACCGGGGATTTTTACTTTCAGCCATATTTTATTTTGAAAATTCATTTGCAGGAAATTCATATGGCACAAATTTACTGCTGCATGTAACTGTATACTCCGTTTCTCCCGAAACAGTTTTTTGTTCTGTGCCAATACCTTCTCCACAAATCCAGTATGAACCATCATTTTTTTCTATTACGGTATTCATCATTTCGGCAGGATATTCCCCATCAAACCCGGCAAGGCTGTACTTGTCCGAATTATATTGTAATCTGCCGGTCCATACTGTTCCATCATTTAACAGTGCCGCATGAAATTTTATATATCCGTCTTTAAATATCACTTACACAATACAGTTTTTCCCAATCTTCTCTTGACTTCTCATTAATAAGTGAATATAATTTACCTAATTGATACATCAACGCTTTAAAGCGCTGATAAAAGGAGGAATTATCATGAAAAAGAGATCTAAAATTTTAGCTTCACTTGTTCTTGCAGGAACAATGGTTCTTGGACTTGCCGGATGTGGAGATTCCGGTTCAGCAAACGGTGGCACACAGTCAGGTAAAAACTCAGATGCCAAATATCAGGTAGGTATCTGTCAGCTCGTACAGCACGAGGCTCTCGATGCCGCTACAAAGGGCTTTGAGGATGCATTAAAGGACAAGCTCGGAGATGATGTATCCTTTGACGAGCAGAATGCCGCAGGAGATGCTTCTACATGCTCTACAATCTGCACCAAGTTCGTCACCAATGACTACGACCTTATCCTTGGAAATGCCACAGCAGCTCTTCAGGCCGCTTCAGCAGCTACAGACTCTATTCCGATTCTCGGAACATCTATCACAGATTACGCTACAGCTCTTGATATGTCAGACTGGTCAGGCACTACAGGAAAGAATATTTCAGGTACTACAGACCTCGCTCCACTCGATGAGCAGGCTAAATGCATCAAGGAGCTCTTCCCGGATGCAAAGAACATCGGTATCATCTACTGCTCATCTGAGCCAAACAGTATCTACCAGTCAACAACTATTACCAAATACCTTGAGGACGAGGGATACACTGTAAAGGAGTACACCTTCTCAGATTCAAATGATGTTGCTGCAGTAACACAGAGCGCATGTGATGCATCTGATGCAATCTACATCCCAACTGACAACACTGCTGCTTCATGTACAGAGGCTATCAACAATGTCGCTTCACAGGCTAAGAAACCTATCTTCGCTGGCGAGGAAGGAATCGCTAAGGGCTGTGGTGTTGCTACACTTTCTATCAGCTACTATGACCTTGGATACACAACAGGTGAGATGGCTTACGATATTCTTGTAAATGGTACAGACGTCAAAACTATGGAAGTTAAGAGCGCTCCTAAGTTCACTAAGGAGTACCTTCCGGACCGCGCCAAGGAGCTTGGAATCACAGTTCCTGACGGCTATGAGGAAATCTCAGCTGAATAAACAGCTGCACTATGGAGGTATTTAATAAAATGATTCTAATGAATTATTTTGCAACCTTAAATCCGGTTGCATTCACCAATGCCCTTCCGGGCAATATAGCCCAGGGCCTGATATGGGGTATCATGGCACTCGGTGTTTACATCACCTTTAGACTGCTGGACTTCGCAGATCTGACGGTTGATGGCTCATTTGCAACAGGTGGTGCCGTAACCGTTATGATGACGATTAACGGCTACAATATCTGGGTTTCACTGCTTTGCGCATGTATTGCCGGTCTGCTCGCAGGACTCTGCACTGGTCTCTTACATACAAAACTCGGCATTCCTCCGATTCTGGCAGGAATCCTTACACAGATAGCGCTCTACTCTATCAACTTAAATATCATGCAGCGCCACGCCAACCAGGCACTTAGCGCAGATAAATATAATCTGGTGCTTTCATCACGTAATCTGACACATGCGATAATTGTCGGTGTGATTTTCTCGGTTGTAATTATCGCGGTGCTTTACTGGTATTTCGGAACAGAGCAGGGCTCTGCTATCCGTGCCACAGGCTGCAACCCTGCAATGAGCAAGGCTCAGGGTATCAACATCGACAACATGAAGCTCATCGGTCTTGCGCTTTCAAATGCAATTGTAGCGCTCTCAGGCGGCCTGCTTTCACAGTACTCAGGCTTTTCCGATGTAAACATGGGCCGTGGTGGAATCGTCATCGGTCTTGCCGCAGTTATCATCGGTGAGGTGCTAGGCGACGCACTCCTCGGAAAGCACATGAATTTCATGGGAAAGCTTATCTTTGTCATATTTGGTGGAATTGTTTACTACATTGTAATCGGAATTGTTCTGTGGCTGCAGATGCCAAGTGATGACTTAAAGCTCTTCACTGCAATCATCGTGGCAATTTTCCTTGCGGTGCCTTACCTGAAGGGTAAGAGCAAGGCCTCCTTCAAAAAGGCCGGCAAACGCTCTGCCGCAGCACTTAACGCAAAGGAGGGCAAATAAATGCTAGAGATTAGAAACGTACATAAAACCTTCAATCCGGGCACAATCAATGAAAAGCATGCCCTAAATGGTGTAAACCTAAAGCTTGATGAAGGTGATTTCGTCACTGTTATCGGTGGAAACGGTGCCGGAAAATCGACCATGCTCAATGCCGTTGCAGGCACATGGCCTGTGGACGATGGCTCAATTCTCATCGATGGAGTGGATGTCACGGGACTCCCTGAGTTCAAGCGTGCATCATTTCTGGGACGTGTGTTCCAGGATCCAATGACAGGAACTACCGCAACCATGCAGATTGATGAAAACCTCGCACTTGCCGCTCGCCGCGGAAAGCGCCGCGGTCTTGGCTGGGGTATTACAAAGGCTGAAAAGGAGCAATTCCACGAGCTTTTAAAGGAGCTTGACCTGGGACTTGAGGATCGAATGACCTCAAAGGTTGGTCTGCTCTCAGGTGGACAGCGTCAGGCTGTTACACTGCTCATGGCTTCACTCCAGAAGCCGAAGGTGCTGCTTTTGGATGAGCACACCGCCGCTCTCGACCCAAAGACAGCCGCAAAGGTGCTCGCTCTCACAGACAAAATCATCAAGGAGAACAGCCTGACAGCCATGATGGTCACACACAACATGCGTGATGCCATCGCTCACGGCAACAGACTCATCATGATGAATAACGGACAGGTTGTCCTTAATATCTCAGGCGAGGAAAAGAAAAACCTCACTGTGGAGGATCTGCTCATGAAATTTGAGGAGGTTTCCGGCGAGGAATTTGCTTCTGATAAGGCTTTGCTTGGATAGACATATCTATATAATAATAAAAAAATTTGCAGCTCAATACACGAGCTGCAATTTTTTGTTATATACTTTTTATATGAGTTCTCCCACCGGTTTAATCATATCAGCCTTGATAAAGCCCTTTATGATCAGATACTGCTCTATCGTCTTCACACAGTTTTCCACACCGACACGCTCACTGTTTAGTGTCAGGTCGTAGTTCACCGGATTGGTCCAGTAGTTTCCGTGTGTATAGTACTTGTAATAATCTGCCCTGAACTTATCTGTTCTCTCAATCGTGGCATTTGCCACCTCAGGTGTCACACCCATATTGGCTATGGTACGCTCCACACAGAATGCACGCGGTGCCTCAATGTATATGCTCACCACATTTGGGCGGTTCTTTAATACATAGTCGGCACATTTTCCTACTATGACGCAGGATTCCTTGTCTGCAAGCTCGTTGATAATCTGGCTCTGATACTCAAAGAGCCTGTCATCTGATTTGAACTTCTCATTTCTTGATATATATCCCTTTGCTCTTGGAAGTCCTCGCAAAAAGCTCGTAAATCCGCCCTCCTCACGCAGCTTCTCGTTTACCTCCTGAAACACGTTCTCATCGAGGCCGCTCAGCTGGCTTGCAAGAGTCAGGATACGGTTCTCATAACAGTGTATTCCAAGCTCTTTTGCCAGCTGTGATGCTATTGCTTTTCCGCCTGTTCCAAATCCTCTGGCAAAGGTTACTACAAAATTATCCATTTATCATTTCCTCCTTCTGAATACCCACCATATCTAGCCCGCCAGATATCTGCTTAAGAATTCTCTTGTTCTTGGATTCTTAGGATTTGTAAACAGCTCTGCCGGTGCTGCATCCTCTGCCACATACCCTGAGTCCATGAAAATAGTTCTTGTAGAAACATCTCTGGCAAATGCCATCTCATGTGTGACGATTATCATCGTAAGTCCTGTCCTTGCGAGGTCCTTCATGACATTTAACACCTCTCCGACCATCTCAGGGTCAAGCGCCGATGTAGGCTCATCAAACAAAAGCACCTCCGGGTTCATACAAAGTGACCTTGCAATGGCAACTCGCTGCTTCTGTCCTCCTGAGAGCTGAGATGGCTTCGCATTGATATAAGGAGCCATGCCGACTGCCTTCAGATGTGTGATCGCCCTGTCAAAAGCCTCCTGCTTTGGCAGATGAAGCACCCTTCTTGTGCAAAGCATACAGTTCTGGAGCACTGTCATATTATTGAACAAATTGAAGGACTGGAACACCATTCCCACCTTTGAACGGTATTCATTGATATCCTTTTGTACATTTCTGACCTCTTTATCGTGATATAAAATCTTTCCTGAGGTCTGTTTCTCAAGCTTATTGATGCACCTAAGCAGTGTTGATTTTCCCGAACCTGAGGAGCCCACAATACATATGACCTCGCCGGAATGCACATCAATATCAATCTTTCTGAGTACCTCATGATCACCAAATGATTTGCTTAAATCCTTAATTGAAATTACTGTCTCACTCATATTGTGCCTCCTATTCATTGTCCATGTACTCAACTGCGAGTGCATAGTCTGTCTTGCCCTGCAGCTTCTTTTCAATCAGCTTGAAGAGCTTATCAAATACAAAGCAAAGTACAAAGTAAATTACCGCGATGACCAGATATGACTCAAAGTACTTGTAGTAGTTTCCACCGACTGTCTTGGCAGCCATGAAAAGCTCCTGCACAGCGATAACATTGAGCACTGATGTCATCTTCAGATTTAAAAGGAATGTATTTGCCATCTCAGGAATGATGTTCTTGAACGCCTGTGGCAAAACTACATAGAGCATCGTCTTAAACGGTGACATTCCCATGGCCCATGCGCCCTCGCGCTGTCCCATATCTATTGAACCGATTCCTGCTCTGACTGTCTCTCCCATGTAGGCACCTGTATTTAATACAGTTACGAGGATACCTGCAAATACAGGTGTCAGGTTTTCATAGCCCATCTGGCGTATTCCATAGTACACAATCATTGCCTGAACTATCATTGGTGTGTCCCTGAATACTTCAACATAAACTGTAAATATCACCTTTACTATACGGATAAGAACCTTTTTTACGATGTTGTCGCCATCGTTAAGCTTTACATCATTTACTATGCCTACGATATATCCCAATACGAAGCCAAGCAATGTACCAACTACCGATATGTACAGCGTAAGCCAGGTTCCTTTGATAAACATGCTTGAATATTTCTGCGCCAGAAATACCATCCATTCTAACGAATTACTTGGATTACTTATCATCATACTGCTACCTCACTTTTATCTCTCTAATCCCCAGCTTACGCCGGTTTATCAGACTATTGTGGGATGATGCGATATAACATCATCCCACAGTCTTTCATCTTTTCGTGAATCAGATAAATCTCTAACAACTAGTTGGCTGCCGGCTGCTGTGTCAGAACCTGATCCATCAGCTCATCCATCTTTGCCTTATCATTCCAGCCGATTGCATTCATGGCATCCTGGATTTTATCTCTGAGTGCTGTATCATCCTTTCTTGTTGCGATACAAACATTTACCATTTCATCATCACCTGTGAATGTATCATTCTCATCCAGCTCGATAATCTGTAAATCATCATTTGTCAGTGCTGCTGACTCGGCTGTCGGAACATCGATTACACATACATCTGCGCTGCCGTTTGATATTGCGAGGAAGCACTCTGATGTAGTCTCAAAGTTTCCTGACTGCTCAGCACCCTTTATCTGGTCTAAAAGTGGAATCCAGCCTGTTCCAAGCTGTGTTGTTACCTTGCAGCCTGTATCTGCAAGGTCTGAAAGGCTCTTTACATTTGAATACTTGCCGCCCTTCTTAACAACAATACAGTTGTTTCTATAGTAATAAGGCTCTGTGAATGCGTATGACGCTTCTCTTTCCTTTGTCTTTCCCATACCGGCGATGATACAGTCATAATCTCCTGCATCGAGTGAGATACCGATTGATGACCACTCAACCTTATGTACCTCAAGGTCCATTCCCATCTGGTCTGCAAGCTTCTGTGCCACTGCTACATCGTAGCCGTATGCATAGTAATCAGAGCCTGCTATCTTGACTGCCTTGCTGCCGTCCGGTGTGGTATCTGTATCCTGTGTCCAGTTGAATGGAGCATATGCACATTCCATACCAACCTTTAAAACCTTCTTTGATGAGCTGTCTGCCGCTGAGCTATCTGAGGCAGCTCCTCCTGATGACGAACCACATCCAAACAATGTTGTCACTGCCATTACACCTGTCAATATCAATGCTGCAAATCTCTTACTTCTCTTCATCATAATCTTTTCCTCCTTGATTATTGAAATGCGAAAAGGCGCCGGAGTTTTTCTCCAGCGCCTTTGCTTAGTTCGTATAATAAACTTAATGAAGCAGCTTTGCAATGTTAATTTTGCACAATTTGTTTGTGCATTTTTACAGTAATTAATTAAACATAAGCCTTTTTACAAGAATACAATTAACTACATCCAGATATTCCATCGAGTCATCAAGGCTGATTTCCAGTATTTCTTCTATCTTTTTCAGACGGTATTGCAGGGAATTACGATGAACGTACATCATCTGTGCCGTTTTTTGGACATTAAAGCCACACATATAGTAATTGAGCAGCGTATCTATGAGAAACGAGCCGTTTGCATTGTCATACATCTCAAGTCGCTTTAGCTTCTCGTTGCAATAATCCATGATTTCCTGCTGATTGCCACTGTTGAACATATACTTGTATATGCCCATGGAGCTGGCACTGATTACCTTCCTGTTGGTCGGATTGGGTAAAATATCCTTTTTGGGGATGAGATTTTTCGCCTCCTGATAGCTCTTGCCAAAATCCGCAGGCTTCCTGTATGCAGCACCAAGTATGCATGTGCTGTGAATAAGCCCTGCAAACGGTGCACGACTGTCTAAGTCTCTAAGTATCCTTTCAATCTGATGCTCTGTCTCCATATCCTTTGTCTCCTCAAAAAGAAGCACAAATTTGTTCAAAAACCTCATATACATAGGCTTTTTCTTCATATGGATAACCTCGCGGTTCAGGCAGTCGGTATAGTATGTATATGTGTGCTCGTCCTGCTCCAGATTCACTCCGTATTTGCGGTCTATCACGATGATTCCCACCCTGTACGGCCGGTCAAAGATCAGTCCAAGCTGTGCAGAAATCTTTTCTATATACTTATCATTTACCTCGTATCCAAAGAGCAGGTTGTACAGGTAGTCCCCGGTCCTTTTATTATCCACACTGGTCTCTAAAAGCAGCTCTCCGACGCTCTGCGCAATATCAACAAAGGTGGCACCCTCCCACCGTATATAAAACAACGGCAGCTTGAGCTCATCAGCCTTGTCCTTCATCCTCTGTGGTGTCTCTTCCCTGTCCTCCACAACCGAAATCGCAAAGCCTGATATACCCAGCTCATTCAGCTCAACCATGGCGTCATATGCCTCGTCCATGGAAAATCTCTTGTAATCTACCACAAGCAGCGCAAAGTTGCCCGGATTCATATGATCCTTATAAGGCTTTGTCTGCACCAGATAAGTCCATGACACCATCCTGTCAAGCCCTGCTGCTCCTGCCACAAGCTCCATTCCGTCCATTTGTAAATTGTTAACATCCCTGCATGAAATCATCTGCGTCTCCCTGATATCATTAAGCTTCGGTAATTATCCCAAGCTGCTTCACATTACTTATATCCACAGCCGCTTCGCCCCGGCATATCCTCTCCGTGCACATACCTGGCATTGAACTCCATATTTATCTCACGAAGCTCCTTCTTTCCATCAATATAGTCCTGATACATCTCGGCAAGCCCCGACATGCAGCCATCGCAGGTGGCCTCGATATTGCCAAGCGACTCAGCCACAATTGCCTCGCGTTCCTCTTTTGTTGTCTCACTGATTAAATATCCCATTTTGTATGTTTCCTTTCCGGCTATTCACATATTAAAAGCCCAGATTCTCATCCACAAGAATAATCTGGAAACGTCCCTTCACCCTTGAAAAGCGTGTGGTCAGAATCTGACAGCAGATACACTGCGGGCTCTTGCAGTCAAAGCAGGTGCCATTCTTAGAGCATGGTGTGTCGATGCCAAAGCGCTGTGCGTTTATTGGCGCTGCCTCATTTCTCGCACGGCTCATAGCATCTGCCTCGGTCTTTACGACCTTGTTCATGCCTACTATAAGAAGCACATGCTTAGGTCCGTAAGCATATGCCGCCACGCGGTTTGCATTTCCGTCGATATTGATAAATACGCCATCCTCGCTCATCGCATTGACACTTCCAAGGAAATAATCCGATGTAAATGCCTTTAGCGCTATCTCCTGCTTCTCCTCCTGCGTAGACACCTTGTCCCTGTCATAAAACTGATATTCTCCGTTTGAGAGCGCCTCATACAGACCACATTCCTTCACCGATGTGGCACCGCCCATATTGATTGAGCTGCCCTTTGGAATCAGCTCCAGTGCCTTCTTAACAGCCTCCTCCTTTGTCTCTACATAATAAGCCTCCATGTTGCGCGACTCAAGCGCAGCCACAAGGCGCTTTCCCAGTAAACCGTTTCTCATTTTTCTTACGTCCATAGTGTAAACCTCTTTTCATGCTTATCGCCAATTCCTGTTTGTGTAATTAGGTGTATTAATTATTGTTATTATACTACTTTACAGGGGGTGCCTGCAATTTATTCGGGAATAAATGATTGTACTTTTTCATGCTAAAAGAAAAAAGTGCACAACAAAAAGAGCCCTTTCGAGCTCTTCCTGCTTTGTACAACATTAAATTGTAGATGATTACTGTAAGAGTGAAAGTACACCCTGGTTTGACTGATTAGCCTGTGCAAGCATAGACTGTCCAGCCTGTGCAAGAATGTTGTTCTTGCTGTAGTTAACCATCTCTTCAGCCATATCTGTATCACGGATACGAGACTCAGCTGATGTAGTATTCTCAACTACGTTGTCAAGGTTGTTAATAGTGTGCTCAAGACGGTTCTGAACAGCACCAAGTGATGAACGCTGTGAAGATACTGTTGAGATAGCATCTGCGATTGCATCGATTGCATATGTTGCATCCTGCTCTGTGTCAGCCTTAATTCCCTTTACTCCAAGTCCTGCTGAGTTCATTGAGTCGATGTTGACTGTAATCTTATTTGTCATGTCAGCATCAGCACCTACGTGGAGGTTGAAGCTTAAGGCATCGTTATAGTTTACTTTGCCTTTTGTGAGAGTGAATGTATTGTTAGTAAGTGTTCCTGCTGTAGCCTTTGTATCAGTTCCAATGCTGCTTGCTTTTACAATTTCTGCTGATTCTAATTCATAAGCTTTAGCAGCTGTAACAACACTAGAATCATTATCATCTATACCAGTTGTTGCTTTATCATTGATAACATAAGCCTTTTTGTTGCCATATTCAACAGTTGTTCCCTTATCAATCAAACCATCTAAGTCAGTTTTAGAAATTTGTCCTTTAGCAGCATCTGTAGCATCTGCTAATTCATATGTAGTACCATTAACTGTAATCTTGTTTCCTTTTGCTATACCATCATATAATTTCTTAGCCTGATCTACAGTTGCTCCAATAGTATAATTCTTACCAGCAATACTTATCTTATCACCAGCATTAAGCTCTTTTAATGTGACCTCTACTGTATTGCCCTTATCTGTAAGCGTAACACCATCAAGTCCTGCATCATGTGCATTTACATTATGAGCCTTCTCTGCTCCGTCACCCTTTAAGAGGTATGTCTCATTGAATTTTGTTGTCTCTGATACACGGTCAATCTCTGTTGTGAGCTGGTCAATCTCGTCCTGGATTGCTTTACGATCTGTGTTAGAGTTTGTTCCGTTTGCAGACTGTGTTGCAAGCTCATTCATACGCTGAAGCATTGAGTGAACCTCTGTGAGGGCACCTTCTGCTGTCTGTACTGCTGAAACGCCATCCTCTGCATTTGTTGAAGCTCTGTCAAGTCCCTTGATCTGCTTTCTCATCTTCTCAGATATTGTAAGTCCGGCTGCATCATCTGCTGCACGGTTAATTTTGTAACCTGATGAAAGCTTCTCTGTGCTCTTTGACTGTGCACTTGTTGTTACGTTAAGCATTCTGTTGGCATTTGCTGCCTGCATGTTGTGTTGTACTACCATAATATAATCCTCCTTGTCCCATATTCATGGGTTATTATGTTTGACCTCTGGAAATCCTTTTCCCGAGGGGGTTCACATCTGTCGTATTTCTAACAAATGTGATGAATCTTTATATAATAAACGGCTTCCCGGCTGTGGTTTTTGCCACAGCCGCTTATTATATTTCATTGTATTTATTTTGTTATTTCGAATAGCTTAATCCAAAATTCTGTGATTTTACTTTTCAAAAATTGATCAGTAAAATTGATTAATCTAAGCTACCAGATGATTACTGTAAGAGTGAAAGTACACCCTGGTTTGACTGATTAGCCTGTGCAAGCATAGACTGTCCAGCCTGTGCAAGAATGTTGTTCTTGCTGTAGTTAACCATCTCTTCAGCCATATCTGTATCACGGATACGAGACTCAGCTGATGTAGTATTCTCAACTACGTTGTCGAGGTTGTTGATTGTATGCTCAAGACGGTTCTGAACAGCTCCGAGTGCTGAACGCTGTGATGATACTGTTGAGATGGCATCTGCGATTGCATCAATTGCGTATGTAGCATCCTGCTCTGTATCAGCCTTGATTCCCTTTACTCCAAGTCCTGCTGAGTTCATTGAGTCGATGTTGACTGTAATCTTGTTTGTCATGTCAGCATCAGCACCTACGTGAAGGTTGAAGCTTAATGAATCTTTGTATGAAACAGTTCCCTTGTTAAGGGTAAATGTTGTAGTTGCAGTTGCATAGTTAGCATTTGTATTACCTGCATTTGCCTTTACTGTAGCCGCTGTATCACTTCCAATACTGCTTGCCTTTACGATTTCAGCTGTCTGTAACTGATATGCTTTTCCAGCAGTGATTACTGTTGAATCGTTATCATCAATACCATCAGCTGCATTTGCATCTTTCATAACAGTAAGTGTCTTTGTTCCATTAGATACTACATCGCCTGCACCAATTTTAATCTCTCCATCTTTAGCTCCAGTACCAATTTTTACCTTATTACCTTTACCATCAGTCCATTTATTAGTAGTATCATAAGTATATGTTGTTCCATTGACAGTTATTGTTTGACCATCATTAGCCTGTCCGTCAACAAGATCCTGACCATCTTTAGCTTCTGCACCAATTGTATAGTTCTTACCAGCAATACTTACTTTATCGCCAGCATTGAGTGTCTTTAATGTAACATCAACTGTATCACCTTTATCTGTAAGAGTAACCCCGTCAATTCCTGCATCATGTGCATTTACCTTGTGATCTTTCTCTGCTCCGTCACCCTTTAAGAGGTAGGTCTCATTGAACTTTGTTGTCTCTGATACACGGTCAATCTCTGTTGTGAGCTGGTCAATCTCGTCCTGGATTGCTTTACGATCTGTGTTAGAGTTTGTTCCGTTTGCAGACTGTGTTGCAAGCTCATTCATACGCTGAAGCATTGAGTGAACCTCTGTGAGGGCACCTTCTGCTGTCTGTACTGCTGAAACGCCATCCTCTGCATTTGTTGAAGCTCTGTCAAGTCCCTTAATCTGCTTTCTCATCTTCTCAGAAATTGTAAGTCCGGCTGCATCATCTGCTGCACGGTTAATTCTGTAACCTGATGAAAGCTTCTCTGTGCTCTTTGACTGTGCGCTTGTTGTTACGTTGAGCATTCTGTTGGCATTTGCTGCCTGCATGTTGTGTTGTACTACCATAATATAATCCTCCTTGTCCCATATTCATGGGTTATTATGTTTGACCTCTGGAAATCCTTTTCCCGAGGTTTTTAGTAACTGCTTTGTTTTTGGTATTTGCAGTCACTTTGTTGTTTTATAACAAACGGCTTTCCGGGTTATGGCAACTGCCACAGCCGCCTATTAACTTATTGTGTTATGCTTACTTACCTGTTTCAGACTTAGTTGATTTTGCCTTTTTCTGTCTTTCATTCCAGATAATCTTTTTGATTTCATGCTGTGCTTCCTCTGAAATCTTTGGCTCCGGATAATATGTATCTTTTCTCTTCTCAGGATTCGGATCGTTGTTTGACCTTGAGATGTTCATCTCTCTTGGAGCATCTATCATGAGACGTCCGTTCTTTCCGCTTCCTCCGGCATAGACCACTCTGATGTTGTCTCCGATATTCACATATTCTCCTTCTCTGAGCGTTAATTTAAGCATTATGTATACCTCCGTGCACTTGATTTAAGCTGTTTCCATGCTTATGTGAAATGTAACAATTCTCTAAGAAATGTTGCATTTTTTATCTTACAGTTACTATATCGGACATCAATTCTAATACTTTACACCTAATTGCAACTTATTTAAAAATTATATTTGCCCTTTATTGGTTGTATCTGCCTTTTTTGACGACCACTTCCCACAAAAATCCTTGTTCTTAGACGAAAAATGCAACATTTCTTAGAGAAATGTTGCATTTTTCATTACTATGTTTATTAAAATTGATAGCTAGGCTATAATCGTATAATTTCAATTATTTTGCACTACAATTGTTTTTTCACACACTTAGCTGTAAACGTTTAAAAGTTTCTTTTTCTTCAGGAATTGACAATATTCCTCCTTTTTTTTCTATGCACAGGCTTGCTACCGCATTTCCATACCTTGCAAATTTTTTTAATTCTTCAATAGAACAATCTTCAGGGTTAAGTTTGCTTTTTACAAATTGAGACATAAATCCACCCCAAAATGAGTCTCCTGCCCCTGTAGTGTCTACTACTTGACTTGAAAAACCACTTACCTTTTGATGATCCTTCCTATTACATATTAACACACCTTCTTTTCCGAGTGTCACTGCAACTATTTTTATTCCATGGTCTAATAAATAGTTTGCTGCTTCATCCGGATTTTCGTATGGCGTAAGTAAAGCAGTTTCTTCATCGGACAATTTAATCATATCTGCAAACGGAAGCATTGAACGCATACGTTCTATAGCAGTCTTCTCATCATTCCAAAGAGGTGCCCTGTAGTTAGGGTCATATGATATAACTGCACCTGCATTTTTTGCACATTTCACTGCCTGGAATGTAGTGGAACGTGCAGGTTCATCAGTAAGAGAGAGTGAACCCACATGAAAAACTTTTGTATTCTGTAAAATTTGAGTATCGACTTCCTTGTACCCTATCATTGTATCTGCTCCGGGTTTCCTTGCAAACGCAAATGATCTTTCTCCATCTTTTGTAAGATTTACAAATGCAAGTGTAGTAAATACATTATCATCCAATATAATGCCATCGCTATTAATATTTTGATTTTCAACAGCTTCTATTAAGAATTTACCATGCATGTCATTTCCAACCTTGCCTATAAAGGCTGTTCTCAATCCTGCTTTAGCTGCTGCAGTAAGCATATTTACCGGTGCCCCTCCCGGATTACGTTCATAAAGACACATGCCGGTTTCTGAAACTCCTGCCGGTGTAAAATCAATTAATAATTCTCCCATCGCAACTATATCATATTCTTTTTCCATCCATGTCTCTCCCATTCGCAATTATTTTCCGGAAATGCTTAAATTATAGAATTCAACATTCGAATCCTGAGCAATTATACCAGTTTCAAATTCCGGTTTGGCATATATTCTATATGTGAACGCTATCTGTTCATCAATAAATGCCTCTATCATGTCATGATCCACAATAATCTTTACGTCTATTGCCTTTCCGTCTTCAATTTGCATTGTTTTCTCACAGACACGCACCCCATCCGGCCCAGGCTCGGTTGCCGGCGGAACCGCCTGACACGACTGTACCCAAAATGGATCCACTCCCATCGGAAGATTTAAAAATGAGACCCTTTGCATTGCTTTGTCAAATTCAAGAAATAAACATCCACTTGCCTCTTTATCAGACTTTAAAAGAATACCAAACGTATCATATGTTTCTCTTGGTACTATTTTGCATGTCAGCATATAGCTTTCTTCCGTATGTCTCAAAAATCCATATGAACAGCTTTCCAACGCATTCAATGTTATAGTTTTTTCACCATAATCTTTTGCATTTCCAAGAACTGATATATATTTCCAATTAACAGCTTTATCAAAAATATGCTCATATTCACATGGTAACTTTACATTTAACTCTCCATTTTCGGTTGGCACCACTTCATGTGGAATACAAAATGTTCCACCCCAATACCATTCACCTTTGTCACTCTGCTCTGCACGATCATGCGCCCATCCAAAATAAAAACGTCTTCCATCATCATTTTGCATTGACTTAGCAGCATAAAAGCGTCTTCCACCAATACCATCCTTTTTAGGTTTTCTCCATGGACCAAATGGAGACTCTGATACACGGTATATTGTATTTACAAACTCTGAAAATCTTGAGTAAGACAAATACCAGTGACCTCCCATCTTGTACATTTCCGGACATTCCGGACAATTTGTATGCCCCGGTGAATATATTGGTCCATAATACGTCCAATCCTTTAAATTCTTTGAACGGTACAGCACTATACAGCCCCTTCGTGTAACCGGCATATCAAGTCTTCTCGCTGAAATCAAAATCCAATAATTTTCATCTTCTTCATTATAAAAAACATACGGATCTCTCCAATCAAGTTTTTCATAAAGCTCTGTCATCGGAGTAATAACCGGATTTGCGATATCTTTTGTCCACGTTATTCCATCATCGCTTGTTGCGTGACATATGGTCTGCTGAAACTCCGCTGTTAGACAATATCCTGTATAAAATGCATGATATTGTCCCTCACCATATATTACTGAACCGGTCCACACTCCTGAAGCATCCGGTTCATCTCCTTCTCCCGGATATAATGCCGTCGGAAGCTCCTGCCAATGCACTAAGTCATCCGATATACTATGGCTCCAGGTTGTACGCAGTCTCTCCGGATAGACGGTCGTTCCCGGTGGAGATGTAAGTGAAAAAATATGATATTTTCCTTCGTGGTAAAACGGAATTGCATCTCCCGTAGAATCCGCGAAAGACATTTTACGAAAAATTTCCATTTGCTTATCTTTCTGTGTATCGTAAAAAACGAACAGATTTCCTTTCCAATTTATTTTGCAGCTCTTACCTTATTTTTTAACAACGCTATCTTATCCTTCTGACAATCCAGCAGAACTGCACATGCAATAATCAGACCCTTAATGATTAGCTGCCAATAAGATGAAACTCCTATCAGATTTAATCCATTGGAAATAATTCCAATTACCATCGCACCAAATACAGTTCCACTTATCCGGCCCTTTCCTCCGGTCATTGATGTTCCACCAAGTACACATGCGGCAATTGCATCCAATTCATATCCACTTCCTACTGATGGCTGTCCTGAATACATTCTTGAGCAAAGAACAAGTCCTGCGAAGGCTGCAAGCGCACCTGAAAGCGTAAATACAATAATTTCTATTTTTTTAATAGGAACGCCGGATAATCTTGCAGCTTCCCTGTTTCCTCCAATTGCATATACATAAGTTCCAAATTTAGTTTTGCTTAAAAGGAAACTGAATATTGCAATCAAAATTACCATATATACTACCGGAAGCGGAATTACATTAAACAAATATCCTGTACCTATAGCTATAAACATCTTATCTGTAATACGTGTAGACTGTCCACCTGTATACACATATGCAATACCACTTGCAATATTCATCATTGCCATTGTAATAATAAATGCAGGTACCTTAAAATGAGATACTATAAATCCACTGATAAATCCAGCAAGAGTTCCTACTGCCAATCCAATAATTATTGCCACTATAAGTGGCATTCCCTGATTTACAGTAAGTCCAACCGTAAGGGTTCCCGACATCGCAACAATTGAACCAACCGACAAATCAATGTGTCCCAGTATAATTACGAGTGTCATTCCCAGTGCGATATATGTATTTATTGAAATTTGTCTTAAAACAGAAATTATATTATTTGTTGTAAGGAATTTATCCGTTGCAATTGACACTATTACGCACATAATAATCAATACTGCAATAATTCCTATATTGCCTTTTATAATTGAAGTAAATGGATTTCTTTTTCCAAATGCATTTACTTCTCTTTTCTTCTCACTCATATTACTCTACGCCTCCTGCAGCATACTTCATAATTTCTTCCTGATTCATCTGGTCTTTTCCAAGCTTTCCAACAAGCTTACCTGCTCTTATAACACAAACGTTATCACACATGTTGATAATCTCAGGCAATTCACTTGAAACCATAATAATTGCAATGCCTGCCTTTGCCAGTTCATTTATTACAGTATATATTTCATACTTGGCATTTACATCTACGCCTCTTGTAGGCTCATCCAGAATCAATACATCCGGCTTTGTTGCAAGCCATTTTCCAAGTACAACCTTTTGTTGATTTCCACCCGAAAGACTACCTGCTTCAATCTCCGGAGAAGCTGCTTTAATCCTAAGTCTTTTACTATAATGTTCAATAGTCGAATCACGTTTTTTTTCACTGATAGCAATTCCATTCATACAAAAACGCAGACTCGATAAAGTTAAATTGAATGCAACGCTGTTTCCCAGTACAAGCCCCTGTTTTTTTCTGTCCTCAGGAACCAATGCGATTCCTGATTTAATTGCCTGCATAGGATTTTTAAAATGCACTTCATCTCCATTCAGGAAAATCCGGCCGGCATCATATGGTCTTGCTCCGAAAACAGCTTCCATAATCTCACTTCTTCCAGCGCCTACAAGTCCTGCAAATCCAAGTATCTCGCCTTTATGAACCGAAAAGCTGATATCTTCAAATGTTCCCTGACGTGATAGATTTTTTACTTCAAGTGCAATTGGAGCATGTTCCACATCGCAATAATCTCTTACATAGAAATTATCAAGATCTCTTCCAACCATCATTGCTACCAATTCATTCGCATTCGTCTCGACAGTTTTTTTTGTTCCTACATATGTTCCGTCTCTGATAACAGTAATTCGATCTGATATTCGGAATAACTCTTCCATTCTATGAGAAATATAAATAATACTTACTTTTTTCTTCCTTAGATTCTCAATAATTCCAAATAGCTGCTCCACCTCTTCATTTGAAAGAGATGATGTAGGTTCATCCATAACAATTATTTTTCCGTTAAATGATACAGCTTTTACAATCTCTACCATTTGTTGTTGTGCGATAGTCAGCTTCTCAACTACTGTTTCAGCTTTTATATTGACCCCCAGGGCAGAGATCATATCTGCTGCCCTGCGGTTCATCTCCGCTTCATCCAAGGTTCCAAGTCTAGTTCTAATTTCTCTTCCCAAAAACAGATTTTGTGCAACTGTAAGGTAAGGCACCAATACTATTTCCTGGTGTATAATACCTATACCATTTGCTCTTGCTGCTGGGACTCCATCAATTTTTACTTCTTTTCCATTAACTTTTATCAATCCACAATCCGGCTGATAAATTCCGCCAAGCACTTTAATTAATGTTGACTTTCCTGCTCCATTCTCACCAAGCAGTGCATGTACTTCGCCCAGTTCCAAAGAAAAGTCAATTCCATTTAAAGCATAAATACCTGCAAAGCTTTTCTTTATCCCTGTCATTTCTAATACTGTCTGTCCCATAATAACTCTCCCTTATTATTGCCATTCTTTAAGAGTTTTCTCAGCCTCATCCTTAGACACTAAATGCGAATCGAGATATACCTTTTTCTCATCAATTTTAGTATCTCCATTAACATACTTTACAGCTTCCTTAAAAGAATAATCTGCAATCTGTACAGGTACCTGACATGCAACAGCTGTAAATTCATCATCCAGTAATGCCTGTTTTCCATCCGGTGAGGCATCAATACTATATACACCAATTTTGCCTGTTTTATTTGCTGCTTTAATAGCAGCTGCAGCACCAAGTGCAGATGGATCATTGATACAGAAAAATGCATCCATATCAGGAGATGCTGTAATAATGTCTTCTGCCAGCTCCATTGATTTGTCTAAGGCTGCTCCACCATCCTGCTGGGCTACTATCTTAAACTTATCTTTGCTGTCTCCAAGTCCATCAAGAAATCCATTTACACGATCAACACAGCTTTCATTTGAAGGGAAATCCAAAATTGCAATATTTCCTCCATCCGGATGATCCTTAACCATCTGTTCTCCAACAAGCTGGCCTGCCATATACGCATTAGTTCCAACAAATTGTGTTACAAAGCTCTCAAGGTCATCATCAATAACTGCAGTGTCTACATTAAATATAGGAATACCAGCTTCGCTTATTTCTGCCAGTCCTGATGTTATTCCTGCTGAATCAACAGGAATAACAAATACTGCATCATATCCATTATTTGCTACATCTGACAACTGGCTAAGCTGCTTATTCAAATCATAGTCAGGATCTAAACATGTATATGATATTCCATCTTTGTCACACAGTTCTTTTAGCTTTGAATCAATTGAGCTTTGAAATGTATTGTTTAAGGTATTAGTACAAAATGCAAACGATAATCCATCATTTGTTTTCTTTCCAGAATCTGTACCATTCTTTGATGACTTACTATCGCCACATCCTACCGTAATACCTGCTGCCATGCATAAGCATAAACCCAACGCTAATAATTTTTTTATTTTTGCCATAGTTTTTTCCTCCATTTTTAAATTTACGTAAATTTATTTGTTTTTGTTTGTTTCTGTGATTACATGATATATTTTGCTCTATTATTTGTCAATATTTTTACGTAAAGCCTTGTTTAATTCGTCGTTTTCAACAATTATACGATTGTATTTTGCGCAAATTAACATTTCAAAAGTATTTTTTACGTAAATTTTTAGTAATTAAAAAAAGAATATCCAAATGATATTCTTTTTCTTCACATATATTTCTTTTTAGATATTTAATTTTATCCGGCATTATTTCATTTCTTCAGGCATTCCCTCATGAAAAATATCCTTCCATGCCCTTCCTAGCTGCTTAGCATCCACAACATACGGCTGCACTCCAACATATTTCGGCACATCATTACTTAATAAAGATTTCGCTACCACATGCGCAGCTGTTCTTCCCTGCTCATAAGGTCTTTGAGTACTTAATCCCTTTACAATACCACTTTCCATATATTGTGCAATTTTATAATCTAAATCAGTTGTAAATATAGCGATGTCTTCTCTATGCATCTCTTTCAACGCCTTAATTGCCAACAGCGCCGGTCTATCCCAGCTTACATACAAGACTTTAATTTGTGGATTCTCAGTAATCATATCTTTACAAACCTGATATGCATTTTCAATTTCTCCAAAACCTCTTATTGCCTTAATATCTATATTTTTGTATTGTTCTGAAATAATTTTTTCCGCGACCTCATCCCTGGCACGCGTACCATAAAAGACCGCTCCATGTATGATAAATCCGGCTTCCACGTGTTTTCCTTTACAGTACTCCCCCATCATTCTGCCGACATTAACTCCATTTTCAATCTCATTAACAGACACACAGCAAACATAACTATTTTTTTCCATATTCTCAGGGACATTACTCAGGAAAACAAGCTTTGACACCTTTGCCAATTCACGGAATTGTTCTTTTGTTTCTTTATCATCAGCCGGAATTGCAATTACAGCATCCGGTTTCTGTAAACGAATGCCTTCAAGCTGTGCATTTTGCAAAGATGCATCAAAATGTGCATCTGTTACTGATATAATATCAATCCCGTATTGTTCCAACTCATCTCGGATTCCCTTTTCGTGTAATTCCGCCCATGATGTTCCTGTATAATGAAACGATATTGCCACACGGAAATTTCCGGCACGCAAACGGCTCTTTTCCTCTTTTGTTATGACTATTGATTCCGGTGTAGCTGCCTCTTCTCCAAAAGGTCCATTATCCAACATTCTTGTGGATTTTCTTATTATCAACTCTACATCGGCATAATAATCCTGTTCAATCACATGTCCTGTATTTATCTTTTCAAAAAGCATATTTACTGCTCGTCTGCTCAGCCCTTCAACATCTCTCTTTAAAATCGTCAATGGTGGATACGTTAACTCCGACCATCCCTCATCACCAAATCCAACAACCGATATCTCTTCTGGACATTCAATTCCTCTATCCCTCATAGTTTTCATAAGATATAAAGTAATTCTATTTCCTCCTGCCATAATTGCAGTTGGCATATATCGTCTCATAGCCTTTTGTATTTCCAAAATACAGTTATCAGCTCCGGATTCGATATTAATGTCTGAAATATTTGCATCATTTGTATTGATTCCATGTTCTTCTAATGCAAGGAGAAAGCCTCGTGTTCTTTCATCTCTCGTCGTACTCTTCAAGCTTTCTCTTAAAAACAAAATATTCTTATGACCACATTCTAACAGATAATCAGTTCCCTTGAAAATGGCTTCTCTATCTCGAAATTCAACAGAGTCTATACCATCTCCCAAAATATTTCTTTCCATGCAGACAAATGGAATTCCAGATTCAATCAGCTTTTTATAATCTGCCGCAACATCACTGACTGGTACATGTATAATACCTGCTGTTTTTTTATTCTGTATCAGTCCTTCCAGTACCTGAGCCTCTTCTTTAATATCATTGTCCGTAATTGCAATATAAAACTGATACCCCTGAATGCTAACATATTTTTTTAAATATCCCACCATATCACGATAAATGGTGCTTTCAACATTTGGAATAACTGCAACTATTTCCGACTGCCTTCCAACCTTAAGTCGTCTTTCTTTTTCTTCTATTTTTTTATGATATCCGGTTTCTATGATAATATTTTCTATTTTTTCAACGAGGTCCGGGCTCACATATCTTGTTCTGTTTATAACATGAGAAACGGTTGCGATTGAAACCCCTGCCATATCAGCTATATCTTTTATAGTAACCTTTTTTGCCATAATGATATTCCCTCTTCTTTTAAAATTTATATCGTATAATTGTTATATACATTCCCTTATATTCCCATAGTTCTATTGCATTTGATAATGTTATTATCATGTCCATCTACAATAAGTTATTCGAATTATTCAAATTTTATATTTACAAATCCAACTCATAACTGTATAATATGTACTGTAATTGAATAAAATAAATATGTGCTGATGAATCGGTGTCTATTTTTAGATGCTTTAGTTCTAAGGTGCTTATTACAGTAAAGGGGCTTCCTACACGGTGTCTGTCTATCAGATGCTTTAGTTAGGAAGTTCTTTTGTTTCCCCATTTTAAATAGTCATAAATCATAATCAGTCTTCTAACATTTGTTCTAATTGCAGGCTTTGAATTTTGTAATACATTAACATCATGTTCAAATATCTCTTTTAAGACATTTTCTAATTCCTGAATGTCTATGTCCTGCTCTTCCAAATGTGCAATTAGATATGTAGCTCTTTCGATAAACATTTTCTCGTTTTCCCAAATCTGTTTAACAGATTTATAAACTCCCAATTTATTTCTATTTTTCTTGATTGTCGCCGAAATAATGGAATCAAAATTTTGTTTTTCCGCTAACTCAACACATTCCGGATATTCCCCTGTTGCTTCAGACAAATACTTATTTACCGGCAATCTTCCTGAATTTTGTTTAATCAAATCATCAAATGCATATTTCAATAAATCATCAGCTGAAAATTCTATATCCTGTATAACAATATTTCTGTACCACTCATCAGCCTTTAAGCCATGTAAACCTCTTAATCCGTAATCGCTAAGTTTACCTATAGCCATTACAAATTCTTCATCTTTTACCCTATCATCTTCTATTGAAGCAACTCTCATACTCGCAGTTGGCATATTCGTAACAGTAAAATCGTATAATTCCTGTTTGAATCTTCTAAGAATTCTTACCGGCAACTTCGATTTCTTTCCTTCTAAAGCCTTATATATGAGTTTAAAATCCTCTACAACAATTTTTGTCATTGCAAGAGGTTTATCATCTATCATTATCGTATACGGAGTAACTTCACTGCCAACTTTTCCGGGTTGATACTCAACAAATACGAATCTATCTTCCAGCATTTTTAATTGTTGGACATCAAGGCAATCAATTATAGATTTAATTATCTTTTGAATATTAGTATCACTTATAGAATATCCCATAAAAATAATTGGATATTCCATAAAAATAGTCATCAATTTAGCTGCCAAATAAGGACTTCTTTTATCAAAGTCAATATAATCCTGCTCATTTATAATAAGACTCCCCGGTTCTTCTATTGAACCATGAATCTTAAATATTTCTGCAATTCCTTGAATCGCAGAAAAAACTAATTGTCTCTGTCCCACATATTTTGTATATCCATTAAAATTATTTTCAACAAAATCATCATAATTCGTTGTAATGACCCCAGCTATATTCTTTTCAGAAAGTTTTGCCAACATCTCTATTTCTGACTCGTACTCCTCGACAACAATGCTATTATTTTTTATATATGACGCAATTTCTGCTTTAAAAGGTGATAATCCCTCCTTCACTTTAGCAAGCATATCGTCATTTAATGTTCTGATAGATGGATCTCTAAACCATTTTTCATCGTAATCTATTTGTATCATTTCTGCGACTTTAGGAAGTAATCCCTCTGGATTTTCCTCTTTTGAAGCCTTGTTTTCATATGCACTATATATAAAATCATCAGTTTTTATCTCATATGCAAAATGTTTTAACAAGCCTCTCCAATCCGGTAAATTGTAATAACGTCGAGTAACTCCTGAACCAAGAAACAAAAATGGTGTTGTATTAAATTTCTCTATTACATCCTCTATCTTCATATCCAATCCCCTTTCTTTCAACTGTTTTCATACTTAACAATAGCTGCTGGTCTTCCTTTTATTTTTTTCTAACTTTACTATAGGAATCATTTTACACCATATCTACTGTATTTAGTAGTCCAACTTCATACAGATTTTTATATTTTTTATAAATTCATTGCTTATAATACAGAAAAAGACCTTGAGTTCATTATAAACTCAAGGTCTTTCGTGCTCCCCCATAATACCATACCCTTTACCGGTCAAAATCATATACTTCCTTCAATTCAGGTATAGATGGTGCTGCTCCCTGTCTTGAAACAGCTATAGCCGATGCTTTTGCTGCTATCTGCATTGCTTCCTTCGGTGAAAGCCCTTTTGCGATACTTCCGATAAAAAATCCGGTAAATGTATCTCCTGCCGCTGTTGTATCAACGACCGGCACCTTCACTATCGGCTGGTGAATTTTTTGTTTTTCATCTTTATAGATTGAGCCGTATTCTCCTAAAGTCAACACAACCTTACTTTTCGGGAAATGACTGCATACTGCATCAAGGAGTTCATCAGTTTCAATACACCTGACTTCTCCAACGGAATCGCCTAATCCTGTCAAATCCTTAGCTTCTATCTCATTAAGGAGGAAATAATCCACATACTCAAGCGGATATGTAAAAATTTTTTCATCCATCGGCGACGGATTGAGTACTATTATCATGCCCTTCTCATGCGCCCGTTCCATGATATATGAAATCTCGTTTATCTCATTTTGCAGAATCAGATAATCACCTTTCTCAAAATGGGATATTACCTCATCCACCTGTGTCTTTGTGTTCTGCCTGTTTGAACCACCGTACAGCAGTATGCAGTTCTGACCGTTTGGCTGTTTTTGTATGATAGCATGGCCATTTCTGCCCGGCAGACGGGTGATGAAGTCTGTATGTGCTCCCGCTTTTTGCAGTATCTCTGCAAGAAACTCTCCATCTTCGCCGATATTACCTGCATGCCAGGTGTCTATACCACTTTTGGCAAGGGCTACAGACTGATTAAGTCCTTTTCCTCCCGCAAATATTGCCATGTTCTGTGAGGATATGGTTTCTCCACTTCTCACAAAATGCTCCACATTGTATACAAAATCAATATTTAACGATCCATAATTTAATACTTTCACGTCTGCAGCCCTCCAAATAATATATTTCTTTCAAATATAATCACATACTTTCCTACAGGAATATTACCATAGAAAGTACAAACATTACCACTGTTCCAGCAATCATTGGTACAGAAGTTCTTTTTACTATTTCAAGCGGCTCGCGTTTTACACTTCCAGCCACAATCATTACTACTGCCGATACCGGTGAGACCGCACGAAGAAGGTTTCCGGCAAGTCCCATTGGAATAGATACCGCAAGCGGTGAAATTCCTGCTGCTACCGCAAGTGGCACCATAAGCGGAACCATTGCGAAGAATAATGCTGTACCACTTCCACTTAAAAGTACGATAAGTGCTGTAAGCGCAACCAGTATGAGTGGAAGTACAAATCCAAGTCCTCCGCCTGAAAGACCTGTCATGGCACTCTGTAATGCTGTGATAAGTCCGATTGATTTTAAGCCTGTTACAAATACTGTTCCTGCAACGAGGAGAGCAACTATCGGCATTGAGCCACCCATTCCCTTGAAAAATGCTTCTGTCTCTTTAAGAGTTTCTCCGGCATTACGTTTTCTGATGATCTCACAGATGATTGCTACGATAAATGAGAATAATGTTGCTACTTCCACGCTTATATCAATCTGTGCTCCTGTAATCTTCTGTACAGCAAATGAACCGATAAGCAAAATAATAGGAAGTAATGGTAAAATTGCATATACTGTCTTGTACAATAACCCACCTTTAATTTCCTCAACATCTTTGCTCTCTACTGCCTTAGACTCAATCACGCCTGCTTTTTTATCACATCTTTTCTGCCAGAAGAAATGGATTGCTGCCATGATAAGCAGTGTAGGTATTGATACTATTGCATGATATTTGAATACATAATCTGTTGCTGTCAGTCCTGCAAATTCTGTTGTATTCGCAAGCTCCGCTGCAATCGCTACATTATCACTTCCGAGTGGTGTAGGCACAATAGTAGCTGTTGTAGCAATGATACCTGCCGCTGTAAGCGAGCTCATTCCAGCCTTTATAAGGATTGGGTAAAGTGTTGCAAGCAGGATAACTGCAAGGTTTGATGCACTTGGTATAACAAGTGAAAGCAGGTTCCCGAGTAAAAATACGATTGGTACCAGTATGTATACTGATTTAATCTTTGCTATCGGCTTTGTAAGCACGTTTACTGTTACGCTGTTTGCATTTATGGCACTCATATATGCTGAGTAACCGCCAAGTATCAGTATGATAAATCCTGCTGATGATATAGTACTCTTAAACTGATCTGCGATTACCTTTAAAGGATCTAAAAACACCGATCCTGTCGATACAAAATCCTCGCCTCCTAGCGGATTTCCAAGTGCACATCCAACAAACATAAGTACAATTCCCATCAAAAAGAGTGTTATCTTAATATCCATCTTTTTGATAAGCATAAAAATTACTATTGCCACAGATATAATGGCTGCAGCATACATGACAAATGTAGTCATAATCCATCCTCCTTAAATATTATTATATACATCTTGAAATTGACTGCTTGAACCATTCTCTGAATTTCTCACCGTCAATATCCGTACACACTTTAGCGTTCGGTTTCTTTTTAAGATAACCTTTCAGATCAACCACGGTACATCCCGTAGTCATGGTGCCATTTAGTTCAACTCCTACGTAGGTTTCCTCAACTGTATAAAGCTCCGGACAAAGCAGATATGCTATTGCACAGCTGTCATACATTTTAAGCCCTGTATTAAAGCTGCCGCCTCTATAGTGTTTGAAAAGATGATATGCCATATCTCCGACTTTTCCCATCTTTTTGATTTCTTCACTATCCTGCGGCATAACAAGCGCTTTCCAGCCAACATCAAGTCCGGCCATTACAATCGGAACACCTGAATTAAATACCATTGCAGCGGCCTCCGGATCTGTTGCCACGTTAAATTCTGACATAACACCTTTATTCCCTCTGGTGACTGAACCGCCCATCATGACGATTTCTCTGATATTTGATTTTACCTCAGGATAAAGAGTGAATAATAATGCTATATTTGTCATGGCAGCTATCGGCACTATAGTTATAGGCTCGTCGCTTTCCATTATCACTCTTCGCATTGCGTTTACGGCATGTTCCTGTAATAAAAGCTCTGTTTTCGGCTCCGGGAAATCATATCCCTCCATTCCACTTTTACCGTGAATATCCGAAGCATCCACAAACTCTGCCAGAAGCGGCTGTGCACAGCCTTTCGCTACCGGTACATCCTTTTCATAAAATTTTAAAAGCTTAAGCGCATTTTCTGTCACCTGCTCCAGCGAAACATTTCCGGCTACAGTGGTAATCAGCTTAACATCCAGCTCCTCTGAAAATAATGCTATCGCAATTGCAAGAGCATCATCTATGCCCGGATCGGTATCAATTATAATTGGTCGTTTACTCATGTGATTCTCCTTTTCTACATGTATGATTTTCTGATATAAATTTGGTATATGCGGTACCTCATATGCCTTTATATCAACGTTATAAAATATAAAATACAAATAGCTGTCACTATGTACATAACAGGCTGTATCTCTTTCACTTTTCCTGAAATCAGCTTCATAAGCACATACACTGGGATTGCTATACAGATCCCATTCGCTATGTTGTTTGCAAATATAGTAAAGCCAATACATAAAAATGCCGGCATATACTCTGTCATATCAGAGTAATCAATATTTTTCATCGCACCAAGCATATGTATTCCAATATATATAAGCACCGGTGCTGTTGCCGCTGTCGGTATCATCAGCACAATCGGCGAGAAAAATAGCATGAGCAGAAAGCATATTCCTGTAAATATAACGGTAAGCCCCGTTTTTCCGCCTGCCTCAACACCGGCTGATGACTCCAGGTATGTAGTCATGCTCGGTATTCCAAACAATGCGCCTACACTCGTTGACACTGCATCCACCTGAAAACATCGCTCAATTCCCGGCAGATTTCCCTTTTCATCCAGATATCCTGCTTTTGCCCCTACGCCCAGCACCGTGCCAAATGTAGAGAAGAAATCCGGTATGAACAGTGCTATCAAAAATGGAATATATGCTGTATTCAATGCACCCTTTATATCAATATTCAAAAATATATCATCCATTTTTCCCGGAAATGAAATTATCCTATCCGGCAGTCTTGTCACACCAAGCGGAATTCCGGCTATCGTGGTAATGAGTATAGATAAAATAATGCCTCCCGGTATATTCTTTATCTTTACCAAGAGCATCAGGCAAAATCCTATCAGACAAAGAATAACTTCCGGTGACCTTAAATCACCAAATGTAAGACAATTCTTTTCTCGCTGGCAGCTATAAGTCCACAGCTTTTTGCCCCCAGCAGAGCTATGAACAGCCCTATTCCTGCACTTACCGCATGCTTAAGGCTGACCGGTATCACTTTTACTACAGCCTCTCGCAGTCCCAGAAAAGAGATTGCAATAAAAAGTATTCCACTTAGGAATATCACTCCTGCCGCTTTCTCCGGTGAAATGCCTTCATTTGTTATCATGGATACCACTATTCCTGTACTTCCAAGCCCAGGTGCCAGTGCAAACGGTCTGTTTGTGTAAAATGCCATTGCACATGTGGTAATGACTATCAACAGTATAACCGCTGTCATTACGGCACTTTTATTTAATCCTGCACTGCCAAGCATATTCGGAACTGTTGCAAGAACATATGCCATCGTAACAAATGTTGTAATTCCTGCGATCATCTCAGTTTTTATATTCGTACCATATTGTGACAGTCGAAATACATTCTCTAAATATTTCCCCATATACATCACCTTTCCCTTGCCCTTTCGACAATTTAATAGTAATATAAAACATATCATGTGTCTAATTCATTGTTTTCATTAATTCTATACCTTTATGGCATAGTTTTAGATTTATGTAATTACATATACGGGGGATCTGTCATGGAATATACTGACCTTGAATATTTTATAGCGATAGCTGAACATCATAATCTCACACGTGCTGCAGAGGCACTCTATGTTTCTCAGCCAACATTAACTAAATATCTGCACAAGCTTGAAAAAGAACTCGGTGGAAAAGTCTTTAGACGAAATGGATACCAGTATGATCTTACTTTTTTGGGCCAGCGTTATCTGGATTATGCAAGAAGAGTACTGGCACTCGATCAGGACTGGAAAAAAGAGCTTTCAGATATGCGCTCTTACTATAATGGCGAGCTGAATATTGCGCTTCCGCCAATGCGCAGCACCAGCCTTATACCACAGCTGCTGCCTGCTTTTAACGAAAAACACCCAGGTGTCTGCATTAATTTTTTCGAATATGGCCATTCGATACAGGACAAGCTGATATCCGATACCAATCTTGATTTTGCCATTTTAAGCAACTGGCAGGAGCATCCCAAACTAAATTATGAGCTGCTGTGCCATGAAGAAATATTATTAGTACTGCCTGTCGGACATCCACTTGCCCAAAAAGCAGTAACAAAAAAAGAGTGCCGCTACCCATGGCTTGACTTAAGCCTGTTCGCTGACACTCCCTTTATATTACATTTTCCGGATCAGAATACCGGTCGTTCCGCCCAAAGACTGTTTGACCAGTATGGAATACAGCCACCTGTTCCGTACCGTACAAGAAATAATCAAACCTGCATACAGCTTGCATCACAGAACCTTGGTGTAACCATTGCCCCAGAGGGATATGTGCGATATGCTGCTCCATTCTGGCCTGTGGAAGTATTCTCTGTAGGGAATCCTACTCTACAAAATGATTTAGTAATTGCATACCGCAAAAATTCATACCTTTCCACTTATGCACAGAGCTTTATTTCGCTTTCAAAAAATATATGTGCCCCTCTGTTTTAACCTCTATATTTTCATACCTTTCCCCCACATTTTATGTTATGATTAAAGGGTCAAAAGGTATCATCGATGCATGCTTGCATGCAATTCGATGTATACCTTAGTGACCCGCATATCATTTTATAATCATCTGTCGGAGGTATATCATGAAAATAACTACTTTATGCTACATAGAACACGATGAACAATATCTCATGCTTCATCGTATTAAGAAGGAAAATGATATAAACGAAGGTAAATGGATCGGTGTTGGCGGTCACGCCGAGAATGGTGAATCACCCGAAGAATGCTTGCTCCGCGAAGTCAAAGAAGAAACAGGGCTCACACTCACATCTTACCGTTTCCGCGCACTTATAACTTTTATAAATGATAAACAGGAGCCGGAATTGATGTGTCTTTTCACTGCTGATGAATTTTCCGGCAAGCTTATAACATGCAACGAAGGTGACCTCAAATGGGTGGATAAAACTATCGTGCCCACACTTCCTACCTGGGAAGGCGACGCTATCTTCTTAAAGCTCCTGCTTGAAAATGAAGAAAATTTCTTCACACTTAAGCTTGTATATGAAGGTGAATCACTGGTTGATCAGAAGCTTGAGATTTATTAGTATTATCCTTTGAGCTGTCCAGTCGGTACTTAGATTTTTCGTTATCTCATCGCAAAACGGCTCCGGATAGCCGTGCCTTAGCAATATATCATATGCGTTTACAAATATCCGCATTCCTATATCCAGCTAAAATCGCCACCTGTCACCGCAAGCGATAACAGCTTATCCATCTTCTCTACCTCTTCAACGCCTCTAACCATCTGAATAAGCTTCGCAGATTCTACAACCTTTGGCATCTCCTCATCTGGTCCTATCTCCATATCTGCCTCTTCTCCACAGTATGGACATACCAATGTTGGTGCAATTTTTAAATCCAGAAATCTGCTTCCACACTCTTTACACTCATAATAACCGCACTGCTCAGTGCCATCCGGTACATAATACATATATAATATCCTGCCTTTCTTTTGCTTATAGTACACTAAAATCTGCATCTTTTCAATCAGTTCCTGCTCCATGGCCTGTGTCAGTTTGTCCTCCGGACTCGGGGGCTTTTGTAAAGCAAAGCTTGTTATGGACAGAAATTTTTATTCCGAAGAAAATATCAATAGGCTTTATCTGTTTAAGTAGTCATTCCATCTTGCATTCGTCTCCTCAAGCTCATGCTTTTGCATTATGCGATTGCGGTCGCTCAGTATCGCAAGCATTTCATCAGCGATTTCTTCCATGGGAAGCTTTTTATAGTGTGACAGATATCCTATCATCCTTTGAGCTGTCCAGTCGGTATTTAGATTTTTCGTTATCTCATCGCAAAACGGCTCCGGATACCCGCGCCTAAGCAATATATCATATAGCTCCATGCTCTTTGCTGTCCTGGGTTTCATATAGTGCCTCTCCAATCTTCTCAATCAATGTCACATCCGCCGGCAGCAATTTGCGTATCCAGCTCCTCCATTATCTCCCGCCTCAGCGCCTGCTGCGGTGTTTAAGCCCTTCTATTAACAATTTATTCTTTATTTTCATGCCATCTTATCCACTCATCACATTTTGCCTCAAGCAACTCAAAATCTGGCGTTGCATTTTTTATGTAACCAATATCCATTCTGCCCTTTTTTCTATTTACATACACGACATTAGCATGCTTTTTTAATATATCATCTTGGTTCTTTCTTATGAACTGAACTTGTTTTTGTAAAAGAGTTTTATATGCTATATCAGTAATTCCCTCTATATTGATTTTTGTCAATTCAGACTCTGGTGCCGGAATCATATTATTACACTGAATTTTACCGAAAAAATCTATTTCTCCTGATTCTTTTTTCTCATACATATAGACAACTGGAACATTTGTATCTTTTAGCAAAATAATTCTATCAGCATATGCTACAAAAGAAAAATCTTCTGGAAGATTCTCCCCTTGATAATCTCTAATTTTATAATCCTTCTTATATTTGGGTGAACTTAATGGAATGACATACTTATATCCATTTTTCTGTACTATCACACCCAAAAACTTACGTTGTTCTTTTCCATCTGCATTTGACATAATCTTCGTGGGTTCAAATTTTCGTAAATATTTTACATATTCAACGGTTACTTCGTATAGTTCCATTCATTCCTCCATAATAGTAAAATAGGACAAAGACTTAATCTTTGTCCTATTTGCCATACTTAACGGTGATGACAACCAAATATTTTCATCTCACACTTAACGGTAGTGACTCTCCGAATATTTTCATCTCACACTTAACGGTAGTGACTCTCCGAATACAAGGAACATCTCCTTGTACTTGTATTATATGCAGTTTTCAAAAAAAAATCAACATATTTCTGCGGAAGGTTCAAAAACCGTCTTTGAGATTTAGCACCAGTATTTTTTTGATTCCAAACCTTGCATATAGTCTTTCCAACCAGCATCAATGCTTTTTTGAATTATATATGAGTTCTCACATTTTATTGTTTGTTTTGCCATTTTACACGCTATCATTATCTGATAAGAAGTTCTATCATCAATGCACCCTTGAAAAGTAATCCATCAATATTCCTTTGATATGATTATATCTTCTCGCATATGAGTTTTCCACCCGGATAATTTCCATGTTGTGTGCCTTGCATATCGCATTTTTCTTTCTGTCACGCTCTTTCACCACGGCATCCTCAAAGTGCTCTTTGCCATCCAATTCTATGGCAAGTATTGGCAATTCGCTTCTGCCTTGTTTTTCGTATACAACAAAATCAAAACGTCCCATGTAAAACAAGTCATCATAGGTTATGTTGTCCCTGAATACCTGTGATATGGCAACCTCCTTGTGTATTACATATTTACTCTGCGAAAGCCAGATATTTTCAAGAGCATGGGTTAGATTTTCGAGAAAAGCATTTTCTGTAGCTGTCGAGAACGGCTGTATTCCCAGTGCTCGTGAGCTTATATGCTTTTCAGTAATTTTTGAGTGCCCATTGGTCTTTATATACTGCGCCAGCTCATACAAATCATCATCAGTTTGTCCCGCATGCAGTCTTTCCAGCTCTTTTCCGTTTGTGAGAAGTACCAGCTTCTCCTTTGCTCTGGATGTCGCAACATTTATGAGTTCCTTATTATTTTTAAGCCAGTTATATGTACCTGAGCTTGTCCTTTCAGAGATTGCTGTAGAAAACAGCACTACATCCTTCTCATCGCCCTGAAATGCATGAACCGTTCCACAGACAAGATTGCTCAGTTTATTCTGCTTTATTGCATTTTCAATCAATTGCTTTTGATTGACAAACGGCGTAATCACGGCAATGCTTTTATCTTTATTTAAAAGCGCATATTCCACCACTTCCTCAACCTCAGCCGGAGAAGTATTTTTTATCTGTGTGTTATCGCTTTTCACATCCATATAAACGAGCGGTTCAGGCTCCTTACTCTTTGACTGTATCTTGAGCTTTGAGTTATAGTATTTTTTATTGTTAAAACCTATTATTTCTTTATTGCATCTGTAGTGATTTCTCAGAAGCACCTCATCACTTACTGCATCACAGGCAAGATACGTTTTATAGATTGAATTTTCTCTGTAATCATACTCATCCGATACATGATACCTGCGACGAAGCTTTTTGTTTGTCAGTTCTCCAAGCAGGATAACCGGATTTAGCTGTTGCGGATCTCCCACCAGCATCAGTTTTTCTCCTCTGATTATAGGCACAAGTGAGATTGCCACATTACACTGACTTGCCTCATCCATAATTGTCATATCAAATAAAGGCTCAGGCTCACCTATTTTGTGCGCAGATATGCATGTAGTTATGATTATAGGAAAAACTCGCTGAAGTTTTCTTACATTTTCAGATTTACGCATATATTTGTTAAACTCATTCACCAGCTTCTCTGGTGTCTCATCAGAATCCAGTATCTGTCTAAGCTCCTGGAATTTAGGTTCCTCGAGCGCCTTTATATAGCGTGCAGATGTGTAAAACAGATACTGATAAAATTCATCCTCATTTCTATCCAGAAGCTGCATAGCATCAGCATCCGATATCTCACCGATAGCAGCTATCCTTTTATCAAGCTTCTGCATCTGATAGCCTTGCAGATCTGTCTGAAACGGCAATAGCTTCATAGTATTTTTCATATGTTCCTGATATTTCATCAGATGTGTAAGTGTCTCTTTTCTCTCCTTTAAATCCAGAATTTCCTCATATTCCTTTAGACGTGCAGACAAACGCTTTGCCCTGTCTATACGATCATCCTTCCGCTTATCAAGTGTAGAGGCAAAAATCTGCAATAACTGCACCTGTGTACGCAACTCATTAATATATTTAATTGCCTCCATTACTTTTTCTGTATTTCCCAGGCGAAGCACCGGAAATGGGATTGTCTTCCCGCGATACTTCATGGATGAGAGCTTTTCAAAAACATTATCTATCGGGACATTATTATATGATGCAAACAGCACTGTGACATTATTAAAAAATGCTGTTACTATCGTGTTTATTATAGTATTTGTTTTGCCAGTGCCGGGTGGTCCCTGAATATATGCAAGAGGGTATTTCATAGCATTGTTTATTGCAAGCAGCTGATCCAGATTTATATTTTTATTAATCAGTGCAATCGGATATGCCTTCGTCCTTCTTGGTCTCTCAAGAAGCTCTCCAAAAAATGCCTTTATTGGATATGTCACATTATCAGCCTCAAACATATCCATAATTGCCTTATATTCTTCGTGCAGATTGAGAACCACATCCATGCCAAGTCCTATAACATATGGCATATCATCTACTATAGATTTGTTGCCGCCATGCTCTGTTATTGCATCCTTTATTTTTTCCAGATTTTTCTCAAAATCCTCTAAAAGCTCATATTCATCGGCATCTAGAAATTTTCTTGCATTTTCTTGTTTTCCATCTATAGAAAACTGCGTACACACCGTAATCTCCTCATCTGGTTTAAAAATATGATTTTTTACATCAAGATTAAGATTTCTATATGCAAGAACATAGAGTCCTTTATTAGTGTTTATACTCAGGACATTTATTGCCAGCCTCTTAACTTTTAATGATCCGCTTTTTCTTTTTTCCCGCGATGAAAAATACTGAAATTGAGCAACCACTTCCCTGAACTGCTGGTCTGTAAGCTGATACATACCACAGTTAATCCGCTCTCTGTCAATGTAATGAATCAAATCGTAATCTGTGATATACGGAGTCGTATCAAGCTTATTACATATCTCAAGATAATTTAGTATTTTTAAATTTGCTGAGCTGTCAAATATATTTTTGTAACGCTCTGGATGCATCTCAATATCTTCAACAAGTAACCTATTTTCAGGGCAGTATGTCCCCTCTATTATCTCAGTAGACAATATTGAATCGATAAATATCCTGTCATATTCTCCAATTGTAAACTGTCCCAGATGAAGTCCATCAACCTTCATAGTTCGGCTTCTCGGATCAAGGTCTCTTATCCCTATCCAATATTTCGTCACCTGATCTGCCTTGTTTCGATATTCTATTTTCAGCCATTTACCCTCATGTATGGCTCTGAAAATATCCCTGCAAATTTGGTTCATACTGCCTCCCACAGCTCATTCCATCCTGCATAGCAAAACTTCTTATACATGTCAAGATAGGTCTAACAAATTTTTTTGCCATTTTTTTCGATGGCAGAAAATCAGTACCTTTCTACTCTAATATTTCATCTAACAATTCAACATACTCTTGATTTAAAGAAACCACCATTAGCCTATACCACGTTTCTCTTGAGTACTTACCACCTTCGATACACCAAATTTTATAGTGCAATTCATTAGACGAAGTATACGTATCTATCGGCATGTCTTCGTTACAATCAGAGTATTTATTTAGGTATGTATCAATATCATATTGATTTTTAGTGTAATCAATATGTGTAATCTCCAAGATAATCAAGCACATGCATTTGGACTCCAACATACTTTGTAGTAAGCTGTAAATCCTGTGCCACATATCCCATATAATTCTTAATTTGACTTGAATTTCTTAAAATTGGAAAACGTGTTAGCTTTCTGTATAATAAAAGGACCTGCGAAAAGATCCTCTAAAAATTTTTATGTAAGTATGCTGCTTAATTCAGCCAATTTCTGTTTTATGCTTATATTGTATTTCGTCGCCAAATCCTTAATCCATTGTCTCTCTTCTTCACGATAAGGTTCCTTAAAAAACCTTTTAATGAATTTTGAAATTTGACTCCTGAACGACCAATTTAGTTGTGATTGGTTATTCACCAGTTCAAAATCTTCCACAGTTTGCTCTGCATCAACAATACCCATTAAGTATCTCAAAATAAGCACATCTGCAAAAGTAAAAGGCATTATATCATAATCTAATTGAAGTAATGACATATATGGTCCACCTTGCTTTGTATCATCGGTGACCAATGAATATGCGCCTATAGTTTGTGCCAAAGAAATCGCATACACTTCTCCTAGATCACCCGCATTATATAATATTCGGTTTTCCCGCACATTATTTTCAAACATCTTATAAACCGCTAAATCCTTAAGCTTTTGATCCGTGAAAAGTTCTATTTTACCAGCGTTAATATCCGAATCTACTTTTGTAAGGATGTCCTGCCCATGATGTTCAAGTTCCATCGAACGAATCTGTTCATAGATAAAAACACCTTCATCAAATAGATCAAATAAAATTCCTTGAAGTTCGGCTCTATATAGATGAATGATTACATTTGTATCTAATGAGGCTCTCAATCTTCCAAACCTCCTATCAAATCATCCAAATCATCCTCTTCATGTTTCTTTTCAATCAATCTATCGCTAATATCGTCCATGCTTAATTGATAGCATTCTAACACTTTTTCAAGCGTCTCAACCGGAATAGCATCATGATTATAATTGTAAATTACATAATCAATGTACTCAAAAGGAATATCTATCTCTTCGCTTGCCTGGTTAAGTCTCGCATTTCCGCCCGCACTTTTCAACAAATTACCAACTCTAGTTTTATTACGTTGGCAATCCAATAGGGCCTTTTGATTACCAGTAATTTTTCCAAGGCTATCAAGACGATTCAATGCCATGTCAAAACTGACATTAAATTCAGACATAATTTTTGCGATATCTATCGCAGTCAATCCGTTTTTCTCAATATCAGACAATTCTAAATCAAAGAAACGATCCACTTCATCATCTGGCATTAAAAGACATGCCGCAAAATAATTTGCTTCCTGCTCTCGCTCATCGGTACTTCTATCTGCAATAGTAATACTATCATCAATAAATGATGAATCAGCTTCCATATGAAGGACTGCATGTCCAAGTTCATGTGCCAATGTAAAAATTTCTCTCGACAAACGAATACTAGAATTTGTGAAAATAACAATATCCTGATCTTTTTTTATAGTAAATCCAAGATCAGCGTTTTCCCCGAGTGGATATCGTATAAGCTTATATCCTAATCGAGCACATTCCTTAAATAAATCTATAATGCCGTATCGACTAACCTTACATTTTTCGCGTACAACGGCTGCAGTTCTTCGAATATCCTTTCTTCTGCTTTCCTGCATAACATACTCCTCCTTTATCTAATATTATTATTTTGAAGCTTGTTATACATATGCTTATTGGCATAAAAAAGATCCAGCATATCGAAGATCTTCTCTGAGGAAGACTCTGTACCACCAGTGCGATAAGCTACAACCGGTGTTTCATCTAGTACTCTAGTGATGTCGCCAACTGTCACATCTAAAATCTCTGCAACTTTAGAAAGGATATCTAATGTAATACTATTAGTTCCGCTTTCAACACGTGCATACTTTTGTCTACTCACACCGATTTGGTCAGCAACCTGTTCCTGTGTTAAATTTTTAGCTATTCTCAAAGCCTTAATACGGCTTCCTAATAATTCATTCATGATTATCCCTCCCTTTGTGCATTAATCATAACATATAAATAGCAAAAGTCAAGATGTGATGTTACAAAATTATAACATTATATATTAGAATGTCGCATTTTCATTCCTTGTATTTTGAGATCCCCCCTACTCCATTTCGCGATTTTGCACGCGTGCCCCCTCGTTCCCCAGGAGCCTATCCTGTAGAGATTTCCACACCCCTACCGTCTTGCATTTGTAGGTTCAAATTCTCCTAAATGTGTTCCACATGTCGCCCGACTTCAAGAGAATGACCGTAGGGCGAGGTAAAGGAAAACGAACGTCCGCATAACAAAAAGTCTTTTTCTATGATTGACGGATGCATGGTTTTTTAGTCACCTTTCCATGCCCTTTGCTGTCCTGGATTTAATACATCGCCTCTCTAATGTTCTCAATCAATGTCACATCCGCCGGTAGCCACTTTACGTCCGCCAGATGCTCCTTTGTCAGCCATTTTGCATCCTCAGCCTCCTTTAGAATAAGCTCACCGTGAATGACCTCACACCAGAAGCAGTCCATCGAAAGATGGAAGTCCGGGTAATCGTATTCTATCGTATCTATCAATTCTCCGACAGCAATTTCCGTGTCCAGTTCCTCCATTATCTCCCGCTTTAGCGCCTGCTGCGGTGTCTCACCAGACTCAATCTTACCGCCTGGAAACTCCCAGCCGCCCTTGAACTCTCCGTAGCCTCTCTGGGTTGCAAAGATAACCGGTTTATTTTCATTATTGACTGCTCTTATGACGGCAGCCACTACGCGTATTGTTTTCATATTGCCTTAAGCTCCTGTGTATTATTTTGTATGCTTTGTTGTAAATTGCTCTGTAGATATCGAAGCAGATCCTCTCTTACAGGGTGGCGCATCTTCATCTCAAACTTGGTGATATCACGCTCTTTACCATTGTTATCACGCTTTCTGGCAGCGCACATATCAACTATATCAAACTCTCCCATATAGTAAAAATTTGACTCCGCATCACTCTTTTTCACAAGCAGATGCTTCCTTTTAGCGTTCACTACATCTGACACATATGAGCTGTCCACGCCTCTGCCAATCTGCGAATCCCATCTGAAAATCATATTGTCCTCAAATGCATCCGCGTAATCCGGCTTTCCATCTACATAGTTTTTCTGCTCGTCTGCGCTTTCCTCTTTATGATACGTGACAAATATAAATACATCATCATCTATACGCTTCATTCCATACATTGTGGAGGAAAGATCCCGCCCACAATTCATCAGCAGACTTACATCACGCCTGGAGTATTTCTCATACAATACAAACGGACTATCATTTTTAAGTGAGGCCTGATATTTATCATGATATCTTTTGAGTCCCACCTCTATTATGTCATCTATCTGCTTTTTAAACTCTTCATTTTGAAGTCTTGTGGTAAAGTTATTCATCCTATGGAAGATGTTATTGCTGTCCTCCTCCAAAATATCTATCCTGCAAAATCTCTTGTACTCATCATCCTTGCTGACAAACTTTCCTTGCAATACATCTGCCGCATTGTCAAGAGATTGTGCCTTTACCTCATAATCATATCTCTTTATGAAAATCTCTCTTATCTCTTTCATTGAAATAGAAGGCTTCTTCATAAGCTGCCTTAAAATCTCCAATTCAAACGGTCTCGCACCACTTAGGATAGTTTTAGACAAATACTCAAGAGTTGTTTTTTCCTGCTCATTTAATTTGTCGGTATAAAGCTCCTTCTCAACCGCTTCAAGAAATGCCTGATAGGTCTTGTACTCTTTTATTATTACAAGCGGATCAACCTCTCCGTTTTCATAAAAATCCAATAAATACGGCACTCTTCCAAGCCGGTTTTTCAAAGAAACATAGCTCTCCCTGATAATGGATTTCATGCCCTTTATTTTGTCTATCGACGCAAAAATCCTATCCTTTGCAATCTCATCAAAATGCACTGTCGAAACGCCGGGAATCGTATTATTTCCGCTGATAACATACTTTCTGATTGTATCTGCATTATAAGAACGGTCTCCCGACAATGCGACCGGTATCATAAAATTATTGTTATAGTTGCCGATGAAATCAAGTATCACAACATATTCCTTGCCATTTGCTTTTCTAAGTCCACGTCCAAGCTGCTGTATAAATACAATTGGTGACTCTGTCGGTCTGAGCATGATGACCTGGTTTACTTCCACGATATCAACACCCTCATTTAAAATCTCGACGGAAAATATGTAATCCAGTGACTGCGTATTTTCATCCATCGCAAGCCGCTCAAAGGCTCTCTGCCTCTCCTCCTCGGTGGCATCTCCATTTAATGCAATTGTACGGAAAAATCTGCCTGTCTCAGGATTTATCGTCTGATTAAACTTATTCGATAATTCGACGGATTCATCTATCCTGCTGCAAAAAATCAGCCCCTTCACCCTGTCGCCGCTATGTCCAAAATAATTGGCCTGCTCAATGATATGCTTTACCCTCTCACCACCAACAAGCTGGTTGAACGATGATTCTGTAAGCTTTTTACTCTTTATCTCCTTGTCACCAAGCAGTGAAACATCTGTTATTCCAAAGTAGTGAAACGGGCACAGCATGTTTTCCTCCATAGCCTGCTGCAAACGAATCTCATATGCAATCTGATAATTAAAAATCTGGTAAATATTTTTTCCGTCAATATCATCATCGCGCTTATCGGGAGTCGCTGTCATTCCAAGCCACAGCTTTGGTGTGAAATAGTTCATCACTTTCTGGTATGTGTTGGCCGAGCTATGGTGTGCCTCGTCCAAAATTATGCAATCAAAGTCATCCGGTGCATATTTTCTCAAATGCTCATCACGATTTAAGGTCTGTACCGTCGCAAAAACATAATCCCTGTCATAATCACTGTACCCGGCACCGACAAGTCCCATAGAAACTGATTTATCAAAAATCTTTTCGTAGGATTTTTTGGTCTGTCTTGCAAGCTGACCTCTATGTACGAGAAACAGCACTCGCTTAAAGCCCAGCTCACGCATGGCAAAGCAGATGCATATGTTTTTCCTGTACCCGTAGCCGAGATAAGAAGTGCCCTATCCTCACCCTTTTCCAGTATTTTTCTAAGATTTGTGATAAAGCCAACCTGCATTGCATTCGGCTTTAATCTGTATTTCTCAATAGACGGAGTTTCCTCGCTCTTAGCGATTTCACGCTGTCTTTTTATGATACGATAGCGCTCTTTATACTCTTCGTAAAAGCTGTCAAAGGAAAGTGCGTATTGAGAATTCCAAAGCTCATTATATTCATCAACAATCTGCTTTGCCACCTCTCCCTGCTCTGTAGATACAACCTTTGTATTCCACTCTCTGTTACTCGTAAGCGCGGCGCTCGTCATGTTTGAGCTTCCGATAATGATTCGATAAATCTCTTCTTTTTTGAATATATATCCCTTTGTGTGAAAGCCCTCAGCGGCCTTCTCCACATCATACATTTTGAGCGTGATATTCGACAATCCGTGAAGCTTCTCAAGCGCCTTTGGTTCACTGAAATTCAGATAATTTGTGGTAAGAATTTCTCCCGGAATACCATTTTTCTCAAGCTCCTTAAGTGTCTGTAGCAACGGCGTAATGCCTCCCATTGTGATAAACGCAACACTTATCTGAAATTTGTCACAGGCCATTAACTCATCTTCTATTGAGGATAATACTTTTTTGCCTTCTTTATGGTTGTTTGACAAAAATTGAGGCTGATAAGCCAGGCTTGAATTATATCCACTGTTGATGAAGCCGGTTTCCAAGCCGGCACGTAGTTCTGTTATTTTTTGTTGGTTCATACTGCCTCCCACAGCTCATTCCATCCTGCATAGCCCATCGATACAAAGTATCTAAACCATACGCGCCATGCATCATAAAACAAGCTGTCTTTGTTCTCCTCCGCCAATATCACCAGGTCAGCACACCTTACTACATAGTCCTTATCCGGTGTAAAACGACCTGTTAATATGCCATTTTTGTATAGCTCATACAGATTTTCAAGGGCAGCCTTTGCTGTTACCAGGTCAAAATTATCGACTTTGCTTTCGTTGATTTCATTGAATTTAAGGCACTCCCTATAATTTTTTTCTATAACGTTATCTGATACTTTATTTTCCATATTATCACATTCATCCCTTGAGCACCATCTCATGCCACTCTTCTCCACCCCAGGTAGAGTCAGCAATCCCCAGATCCTGCAATCCAAACTTCTTATACATCTCTACCTTCTGCTCTAAGCATGTCAGAAACAGATTTTTTCGTCCGTTTGCCTTTTCACGCTGGCTGTAGCGGTACACGAGCTCTCTGGCAAGGCCCTGTCCACGATACTCCGGAAGCACGTCAAGGCCAAGAAGCATCACATTTTTACCGTTTTCATCACATAAATCGATGTCCGTGAAGAACTCATCCCTGAACTTTTCCTCGTCTGTTGCCACACCATTTAAAAAGCCCGCCAGCTTACCGGTTGATTTGTCAATTGCCACGAGAAATAGCTGTGGTACCTTTGCAATTCTCTCTGTCATTGCCTTTGGAGAACATGCCTCATTCGGTGGGAAACATATCTGCTCAATTGCTATTGCCTGTTCTACCTCGTCTGGGTGTATACTTCTAAACTCAAAATTGTCTGTCATTTTTTAATACCTCATTCTTCTTTTTATCATATAATACGTGTTTTTTCCGATATAATCAATAATCCTGTAAATACCAAAATCAGCCACAAAAGCATTTTACTGCTTTTATGACTGATTTACGTTGCAAATTCAATTATGATTACCTGCCATTAATTATGAAAGAATGATAATGCTTCCTTCAATCCATCAGACTCATCATTCATATTTCCTGCCATTTCTGAAACCCCGTTCATCATGGCATTGAGCTCCTCGATGTTGGCATTCATCTCTTCAGTTGCTGCGGCATTTGCTGCGCTGACATCTGTCAGGCTGTTGCTGCTCTTAGTGATGTCATCGTTCAGCTCAATCATCGCAGTGACTAGCTCTTCGATTTCATCAGCTTTTTCTGCTGTCTTTTGAATCTGCTCATCAAGTGAGCCAAATTCATCAAGTACTGCCTTAATCTCTTCCTTCTGCTTGGCATTATCCTCGACGATGGTACCGGATGCCTGAACACAATACCTGCACTCTTCAACCAGTGATGATATTATCTGCTTGATATTCTCAAGCTCCGTATTGGTATTGTCTGAAAGCACTCGAATCTCCTGTGCCACCACTGCGAAGCCTTTTCCTGCATCGCCGGCTCTGGCTGCCTCTATAGATGCATTGAGTGACAAAAGATTGGTTTCACTGGATATTTCCTCAATGACAGATACAATATTGCTCACCTTGTCAACCGTAGTATTTACAGTTTCTATGCGTTTTGAAATTGCTGAGATACCCTCATCCATCTTGTGGCTGCTATCCTGCATGGATTTAATCTTATCATTCATGATTTTACTGCTATCCTGCACTGCTGTCGTCTGATTTCTGATTTCATTGACAGATTCGTTTATATCCTTTGTCTCATTGCTCATCTCCAGAAGATTTTCATTAATCTTGGAAATAGATGCTGCCATGCCTGTAGAGCCCTCTGCAACATCCTCGACTGCCTTGGATATCTCATTGTTTGCAGCAAGTGTCTGGCTGCTTGTATCATTGAGCTCATAGCTGTTTGCTGACATTGTGTCACTGGAATTTCTTATCTTTCCGACTATATTTCCAAGTGACTGCGTGAGCTCCTTCATCTTTTCTATAATCAGGCCTATCTCATCATTTGTCTCCTTGACCATGCCAAAATCTGCGTTGATATCACCATTGGCAATTTCTTCAATTATTGTGCTGACCTTTACGAGCGGACTCATAAGCCTGCGTCCCAGTATGAAGCATATAATAATAGCAAGCAGCACAACAATAGCACTGATTCCAACGGCAACCCCTGTTACAGTAGTGATTCCTGCAAGCGCCTCAGACTCATCTGCTGTAAGCACAAGTATATTTTCATTGTTCAAAATCGTATATGCCGAATACTTTGTTGTTCCATTGAAATCATATTCTACAACAGTCGTGCCCGGTTTTTTGCCATCCTGAAGCTGTTGTACAACACCTTTAATTACAGCATTCTCAACAGGCTGTCCAACCTTTTCCTTTGTAGGATGATAAAGCATTGTGCCATCATTTTGAACCACATACATGTATGCACTGTCCATGCCTTCAAGCTTTACACCTGAAAGATTATTGGCATAACCATCATAATCCAGATCATCAACACCTGAATTACTAATCTCATTTTCCATAATTTTTGACGTTGTATTAATAACATCTACCATTGTATGCTTGACACTGTCTGTAATTTGTTTTTTAGAGCTTTCAAGAATGAATACCATACAAATTACATTTGAAATCACAATTGCTAAAATAACCATCGCTATGATTTTGGTTGCAAATGTACCTCTTTTTTTATTTGCCCCCTGCTTCATTTTTAATCACCTCTCATAAATTATTGTTATTACTTTGGTTTTTTAACTTATGAGACAATATTATCATTTTAAATGAAATTATACAACAGTTTATCAATGATTAGACAATTTTCGTCACTTTTTACCTATTCAACATTCTTTAGTGCCATGTCCATAGGGATTTTCTTTATTCTCCTGAAATCAAATACCGTCACTATCAGGTAACCGATGAGCACGAACGCAAACATCTTTACATAGCCGACAGGTGTCATATGGAATGAAAACCATCCGCTGAAGGTCTGAAGCATTATGCGCCATACAATATCCATCACCTTTGCACCAAGCACTACGCTGATGATATCTGAGATGACCACCACAATTGATGTTGAGACCAGATAAAGGCTTGCAATTTCCCTGTTATCGTAGCCTAAAATCTTGGTCATCGATATGGCTGTCTCATTTTTCTCGATGATGAGCTTTGTGAGCAGATATATCATAACGGCTGAGAGCAGTATGCAAAGCACCTGGAAGTACTGCATGTATGAGCCCATGGAATGGTCGAGCTGGTCTGCCATTTTGGTGATGTCGCGTATCGTAATTGTTGTCGCGATATTGCTCTCATCGATATCCTTTATTTTTGTGTCTGACAAAAATCCGCTGAATCTGCCATCTGCAAAATCAAAGGTATCCGCAAAATGCTCTATCGGCATAAATACCGCGATGCTCTGGGATTTATTGTAGGTTCCCTTCACCTTGAATTTGTACGTTTTTTTCTCGTACTGTGCATCGAGCTTTATTGTATCACCCGGTTTTATACCATATTTATCTGCAAATGAATCCGATATGTACACCTCGTTATCCTTAAGCGAATCCATGTCCTTAAGCTTTACATATGCACTATCTGTTTCCACTCCGTAGACAGACACCTCCTCGTCAAACTCATCTGTTCTCCTTAATAGCGATGTCATGTCAAATTTCTCTGCATCACCATTGTCGGTTTCAAGCACGTTTCCGTCTGCATCGACGTAGGATCTGAGCACGTACTGGTATTTTGCAAACATCAAATCATCTGTATTTTTCTTGTAATAATCAAGTGTATCCGGCATGCCTACTGCCATTGCAAGCATGACCATGATGAAAAATATTCCCACAAAAAGTATCAGATAGTTTGCCACATTCTGGAACATGATTCGCAGTCTGAAACGGCTCATGAAGCTCCAGCGAGGAAGCCGCATTGCCTTTTTACGCTTTGTTTTCTTAAGGTCATGGCGCAGGAACTGAAGCGGTGTGTGCTGCATCATGCGGATTATTACAATAAGATTTACAACCAGCATGATAATCACCGGAGCAAGCGTTGTTTTTATGAATGCACCCGGATTCCAGATTGTGTGATATGTCGGCAGGCTGTAGCTGTTGTAATACATGCCCACAACCACATCCTTGAATACCGTATAGCCCAGTATATTTCCCACAACTGCTGCCAGAAATGTCACAATGACAGGCATTGAAAGGTAATGCCTGATAAGCTCTCCCTTTGTGTAGCCCGACGCACGAAGCGTGCCTATCGCTGATGATTCATTTGCTATCGTATTGCTTATGGTCACTGCAAAAATGAATGCGATTATCACGATAAGAATGTCTAAAAGCACGCCTCCCATGGCCTTGTCTGAGCCCATATCATCCGTGGCAAAATTGATTGCCGGATTGGAGTAACGCGGTGTGTAGTCCTCCACCTCATTGCCTGCTGCCATCACCTGTGATACCATCGCCTCCAGAAAATCGTCTGATTTTTCCTTCTGCTCTATGTCGTCCTTTGGCTCATCCTCGTATTTCCATGCATATGCATAGTGAATGCTCTTGTCCAGGCGCTCAAAGCCCTCCTTTGTCACCATCGCCACATCAAACTTTATTGCATCAAACATCATATCGGTCTTCTTTTCATGCAGTGTGGAATAGTTGACATATGCGATAAGGCCCGATACCTTGAATTCCTTTCCGCTGACCTTTATTGTGTCACCAACCTTCATGCCCACGTTGTCTGCATGCATTCTGTCCACAGCGATTTCTTTCTCATTTTGTGGAAAAGAGCCCTCAATGAGGCATGCAAGGTTGATATCCCCGGTCTTTGTGTATACACGGATGGTTCCGTCCTTTTTGCCGTCTGCGTCGTAGTCCTCGGTCTCATTGCGATAGAAATTCTCGTAGAGCGTGACAGGAATTTTGCTGCTATCGCTGTCTTTTTCGTCTGGAACTGTTTTTACCTCGCCTGACTCGATAGCCGTAACAAGCCCGCTGTCAGCCTTATCCTTAAGCTCAAAATGTCCATCCTCCTGCTTATACTTACTTACTCCCTCATCCGCAGAGGTGAGCATACTGTCATTTGCCACATACATTCCCGATACAAAGCCGATTGTCAGCACAAGGAAAAGAAATACAACGAGATATTTCTTCCAGTCGCCGATAATTTCCTTTGGTATACGCTTTATCAGAGGATTTTTTATCTTTTTCCTGCTCATAGGTCAAATCCTCCTTACCACTCAAGCTCTTCGGCCGAAACCTTATTTGTATTGATGTCGTTGTGGCGCACTGCTCCGTCTCGTAGCTTTATCACGTGGTCTGCCATGTTTTTGATGGCCTCATTGTGTGTGACCATGATTATGGTGTTTCCGTACTTTTTGTTGACATCTTCTATGAGCTTCAAAATCTCCTTTGAGGTGTTGTAATCAAGTGCTCCTGTCGGCTCGTCACAGAGCAGTATATCCGGGTTTTTCACTATTGCGCGGCCGATTGACACACGCTGCTGCTGTCCACCGGATAGCTGGTTTGGAAGCTTGTAACGGTGCTCGTAAAGCCCCAGCGTGTGAAGCAGCTCGTCGATATCCAGTGCGTTGTCTGACAGGTATGCGCCCACCTCGATATTTTCCTTTACATTCAGGTTGGCAATCAGATTGTACATCTGAAAAACATATCCCAGGTGCTTTCTGCGGTACTGTGTGAGCTTTTTCTCACTCATATCCTTCAGCTTGTCGCCATTTATGCTGATATATCCCGAATCGGCGCTGTCGATGCCTCCGATGATATTGAGCAGTGTGGACTTTCCGGAGCCTGACGGTCCAAGCAGCACACAGAACTCTCCCTTTGCCACGGAAAAATTCATGCCGCGCAGCACCTCCTGGCGCGTCTCGCCGCTTCCGAAGCCCTTTTTCAAATCCACTATTTCTAAGAACTTTCTCTCTTCTTCTGACATATGATATCCTCTCTTTCAACATTTCATATTACATCTACCTTATGTAAGGTTGTACCTTTAAAAGCAATTGTTGGTCAGATTTCACTTACCATGGTTACCTGTTGTTTATCCACGTTAGTGTTATCTAACTTTATGCAATAAGAGTACTGCTTTTTTGCCTTTCTTGTCAATAAAAATTTTTGATTAGTTTGGTAAAATCTCTTTTTATTTTCTGACCCGATTAACAGCTTCAAGGCATATGCATAATATAAATTAAATCTGTTTTTACGGAGATATGTATTTTTATGTGTGGTATTGCCGGATTCTGTAATTTTAAAGAAGACTTTGAAGAGAACACCGATTACTGGAACTTTCGTCTCGAAAAAATGCGTGCTGTGCTCGCCCATCGCGGCAACGATGCCAGAGGCCGCTTCCTCAAAAAGCATATTGGTCTGTCGCACAGCCGTCTTGCCATCCGTGATATCCTGTGCGGCGACCAGCCCATGACGCGCACTCACAACGGCTGTGATTACACCATCTGCTATAACGGAGAAATTTACAATACGGATGAGCTGATTCCAGAGCTGTCCGAAAACGGCTTTGTCTGCTCCACAACCTCAGATACCGAGGTTATTCTATACGCCTACATCCACTGGGGCGCTGATTTTGTCAGCCGCTTAAACGGCATTTTTGCATTTGCCATATGGGATGCGGCTAAAAACCGGCTGCTTTTATACCGCGACCGCGTGGGTGTCAAACCGCTTTTTTATGCCATACGAGGAGATTCTCTGGTGTTTGGCTCCGAGCCTAAGGCCTGTTTTGCGCACCCTGCAGTAAAGCCTGAGCTTGACAAACAAGGCTTGCAGGAGCTTCTTGCTATCGGGCCTGCGCACACGAGCGGACTTTCCCTGTTTAAGGATTTGTTTGAGGTTTTGCCGGGTCACTTCATGATTTACTCACGGGATGGGCTGCATGATGAAACCTACTGGGAGCTTACAAGCCGGGAACACACCGAGAGCTATCGGGATACCGTTGCTCACACACGTTTTCTGGTGGAAGATGCTATAAAAAGGCAGATGGTTTCCGATGTGCCGGTGTGTACTTTTCTGTCAGGCGGCATCGATTCAAGCATCGTAACCGCCATCGCCGCAAACTATATGAACACACGCGGTAAAACGCTCAACACTTTTTCCTTCGACTTTAAGGACAATGACAGGTATTTTAAGGCAAACGCCTTCCAGCCGGAGAGGGATCTGCCCTATGTCAATCGTATGCTTGAGGAGTATGAGACAGCCCACTCCTATCTCGAGTGTGATGAGAACTCTCTCTTCAAGGCGCTCTTTGCCGCAGTCGATGCAAAGGATATGCCCGGCATGACCGATGTGGACTCGTCACTTTTATATTTCTGCAGCCTCGTCAGCCGAAAAAACAAGGTAGCTCTTACCGGTGAGTGTGCGGATGAAATCTTTGGCGGATATCCGTGGTTTTACCGCAAAGAGCTGCTTGAAAGATATGGCTTCCCATGGTCATCGGATGTCGCTCCACGCCTTGCTCTTTTGCGCGATGATGTGGGTTTGGAGCTTGATTTATCCGGTTATCAGGCTTTTCAATATGAAGAATCCAGGTCAAAAGCACCTCTCCTTTACGGCGAAACCGGTGAGGACAAAAGCCGCCGCATAATCGGTTATCTCAATATCAAATGGTTCATGCAGACACTTCTTGACCGCATGGATCGCACCAGCATGTACTCCGAGCTTGAGGCCCGCGTGCCTTTTGCCGACCATCGTATCATTGAGTATGTCTTTAATGTGCCATGGCATATGAAATATCAAAACGGCGTGGAAAAGACTCTGCTTCGCGATGCCTTTTCAGATGTCCTGCCGCCTGAGCTTTTGCACAGAAAAAAGAGCCCATATCCAAAGACTTATCATCCCGGATATGAAGCTCTCCTTATAAGGGGAATGGAGGAGATATTAGACTCCCCTAATGCCCCTGTGCGCACTCTCATTGACACTGACAAAACGCGCGAATTCTTAAAGGCGCCGGCAGAATACGGCAGTCCGTGGTTTGGCCAGCTCATGGCAGGTCCGCAGCTTATCGCATATTTCATCCAGATTAATTATTGGATGGAGAAGTATCGGCTGTCTGCCTAATGCTCATCCATGATTAATTGACCTTGCGCTCTATATCAATGATGTTGTTCTCTATGATGTTTTTATCTGTGCTGTTGTTATCTATGCTCTGAGCAGAAGATGTACTTTCACTCTCCTGCTCTTTCGGTGTAAATCTTCTCACCTTATCCATGAGCTGAGTCTTCTTCAGCTCATGCTTAAGCTCAACACGCTCGCTCTTCTGTTTACGCTTTTTCTCCTTAAGCTCGTACTTGGCCTGTTTCTTTGCGAGCTTATTCTGCCTCTTCTGCTCCTTTATGGCAGCCTTTGTCTCTCTCTTAGCCTGCTTTGCCGCAAGCTTTGCTTCTTTTGCTTCGTTCTTTATGCGGCTCTTTTTGTTTTTCTTTACACTCTTTTTGGCTACCTTATGTAGTTCCTTGAGGTCTGACTTTGCAGCCTTTATATTCTTTCTGTCCTTGCGATATGGATTGTGCACAAAGTATCCCACTGTTCCTATCATCATAAGAAGCAGTGCCAGTGCCTCTCCTGCCATCGTGACATACTCCAGATACTGCGGATACAGCTTGTAGCCTATCAGCTCCACTGCTATCAGGATAAGTGGGATGAAAAACAGTATATTCTTTCGCTTTTGGGACAATAACGCTCCCTCCGCGCCTACACACATGAGTATATACAGGCACAGCTGCGAAGTCGGTCCATAGGCATATGCCACAATCGCAGCCATTATTACAGATATGCAAAACACTATGAATGCTTCTCCGCGGAACAGGGCATTCCTGTACTCTTTTATGCCCTCCAGCTTGTCTACCGATATGCCATGCAGTGAATATACCTGGTCTGTGATATCCTCCATGCAGTCCTCATGGTATCGCTTCAGCTCCCTGTTGCTGTTTATATCGGCATCTATGGAGCGTCTGCGCTCTGTAAGCAGCTTCTGCTCCTCCATGATCTTCTCCCAGGCCTCATCCTCCGCCTCACGCTGAAGCTTCACCTGCTCGTGAATCCACTCGGCCCGCTGAATGCGCTCGCTCTCCTGCGGTATAACCATCTGCTGCGCGTCAACAGTCTGCTGCGGTGTTTGAGTCTCCTGCATCATGCTGTTATTTTCATTATTTATCATTCCGTTTTTCTGCCTCTTTCTTCTAGACATTTTCTTTTCCTCTTCAGTCATTATCCTGCTACCCAAATGTTATCTGATTATTTTTTCATGTACTCTTCTATAATACACTGATGCTTCTTTGTCTTCTTATCATAGCTTATGCCGACAAGCATTTTCAATATCCTGCCGTATCTCCTCATTTGGAATAAACGCACAACTCTTTTTCTGATCAAATCCCAGATACCCTAAATGAACAAGATATGTTAAAACATCATCTTTATTTTTAAAGCTAACCGTATCATTCATAAAACTGCCGGTGTTCACCTTTATTTCTCCACCGGACAGCATCTGAATTATTGCGGTCTTTAATCCATCAAAATCCAAATTTATAAGTGGAACTATGACATCATAAGACCCGGTCTCTGACCAATAACTCTTTAAGTCTCCCTGAAGCATGTAATTTACTACTGCACGCGGATTGTATACATGGTAATCTCCCAGCATATATCCATCATACCACCGCTCTACCTGGCTAAAATTCCTGCCATAGCGATCACATATGTCTCTGACCTCATCCTCAGTAAAGCCAATATATGGGGACAAACGTCCCGCATATAACATGGTATATTCATCAAAATTATTAAGTGCCGACTGCGTCTTTAGCTTTTTTATCGGTAAAATTCCTGTTAGAAATGCAAGCTCTATATACTTTGTTGGTTCACTTCCCTTAAACATTCCTCGCAGGAAATTGATATATTCCTCCTGAACTGAGGAATTTGCTGCTTCATCACGTATCAAAACATCCCACTCATCGATTATAATTACAAATTTATTGTTCGTCATGCTATTAATAACCGATAGAGCACCATACAATGTTTTCTGATCTCTTAAATCAATATCCTTGTACAGATCTGCCAACTCTGATATAACATTTTTATTTATATATCCTGATATTCTTTCCGGCGCACCGGCATCCATTAGTATCCACTGCATATCGAGATGAATAACATCATACTTGTTGAGATATTTCTCAAAGTATTCTGTCTGTGCAATGTTATAGTTCATAAATAATTCTCTGGAATCACAGCCCTTGCTGTAATATGCTGTAAGCATATCGGCCGTAATAGACTTGCCAAACCTTCTCGGCCGGCTATTACATATATATGCCTGCTTTGTTCCAAGAACACTATTGGTAAAATCGAGCAAGCCTGTTTTGTCTATATATATCTCGGAAGCTAATGCTACCTTGAATGCACTGTTTCCAGGATTTACAAATCTCCCCATTGCGTTCATCTCCTTTACTGCTATATATCTTCTATTAAAGCATATTTTAGCGGAATTTTCCATAGAATATGCGCATGATATCCGCAAACCCTGAAATTTTTGGTGCCCGATACCATTAAATTTTTCAAATTAGAATTTCATTTACATACTCCTTAAATTCCATTTTCTTAATTTTATAAACTTGAAGTTTCTCACTTCTTCATCTTAGGGGCAATAAGCAGCACTATTGTTACAAGAAAATATACGCCATACAATGAATATCCGTACAAGACGCGATGTCAAGAAATTTTTAGAAGGACTCTCTACCGGAAGTTCCAGCCTTCTTAAGAATGTAACCGGTGGTTATCATTACCATACGATTGAAGCTGAATCCGAAGAGATTT